>Ga0164295_10000560_pt1 | contig 31459 bp, 29 predicted proteins | sample GEODES006metaG_FD_111798 | JGI IMG/M metagenome (GOLD analysis project Ga0164295, IMG submission 111798) | Oligotrophic lake water microbial communities from Sparkling Lake, Wisconsin, USA - GEODES006 metaG | ecosystem: Environmental > Aquatic > Freshwater > Lake | place: USA: Sparkling Lake... | reverse complement strand
TTCGAGCGCTATCTGGTCCAGCTGACCATCACAACCATGGCCGATCAGGCGGCGGCCCTGGCTCCCGACGTCGGGCAGATCATCAACGGGTTCAACATCACGGTGAAGTAGCGGTCTGAGCAGGTCACCGGCATCGAATTTTCGCTCGGGGCGGCCCATCGGCTAATCTGACACCGCGTCACGGCGAGGGTGGTCAGACCACCGTTATCGGCGAGGCCGAAGCGTTCACCTACGTTTCATGCCCGCCTTCGCTGTGCACTACCACCCGAGGGCAGGAGCATTACGATGGCCAAAGGCGCCACCACCAACAAACTCAACGTCGCTGTACGCACCCGTACGGGCAAGGGCGCCTCACGCCAGGCCCGCCGTGAGGGCAAGGTCCCGGCGGTGCTTTACGGCCACGGTGCCGATCCGCAGCACCTTGAACTGAACGCGCGCGATTACGCCGCGGTACTGCGACACTCCGGCACCAACGCGGTGCTGAGCCTCGATATCAACGGCACCGAACAATTGGCTCTTACCAAAGCACTCTCGATTCATCCGGTGCGCCGCAATATCGAACACGTCGACCTAATCGTGATCCGTCGCGGCGAGAAGGTGACCGTCGAGGTCGCCGTCACCATCGAAGGCGAAGCGGCGTCCGGCACCCTGGTCACCCAGGACGCGAGCACGATTGAGATCGAGGCGGAGGCACTGTCGATTCCCGAGGGTCTGACGGTCTCGGTGGAGGGTGTCGAGGAGGGCACCCAGATTCTTGCGAGCCAGGTCGAACTGCCCAGTGGCGTCATCCTGATCAGCGATCCCGACATGCTCGTGGTCAACGTCGTTGCGGCGCCGACTGCCGAGGACCTGGAGTCCGAGGGCGGCGGCGAGGCGGCCGAGGAGAAGGCCACCGAGGAAGAATCCACCGAGGGCGCGGCCGAAGGCGAATCGGCCGAGTCCGAGTAAACCGACGCCCCAGTCACGATCATGGCCGAGCCGCTGCTGGTCATCGGCCTCGGCAACCCCGGACCACAGTACGAGAAGACCCGTCACAACATCGGATTCGTGGTTGCCGATGTGCTGGCGGCACGCCTTGGCGGATCGTTCAAGGTGCACAAACGCTCCGGCGCCGAGATCATCACCGGCCGGCTGGGAAATCGTCCTGTCGTCGTAGCCAAACCCCGGACCTACATGAACGAGTCCGGCCGCCATGTTGGACCACTGGCGAAGTTCTACTCGGTGTCCCCCGCCGGCGTGATCGTCATCCACGATGAACTCGACATCGACTTCGGCAAGATCCGGCTCAAGCTGGGCGGCGGCGAAGGCGGCCACAATGGACTGCGGTCAGTAGCAAATGCGTTGGGCACCAAGGACTTTCAGCGAGTCCGAATCGGGATCGGTCGTCCGCCCGGACGAAAAGATCCTGCGGACTTCGTGCTGGAGAACTTCAGTGCCGCCGAACGCAAAGAGTTGCCTGCGATCTGCGAACAGGCAGCCGATGCGACCGAATTGCTCATCGAGACGGGTCTGGAGCCGGCGCAGAACCTCGTCCACGGTTGGTGAAACGAAGAACCAGTGGAACTCGCGTCGGCTAGGTGACGAGCGCGATCGAGTTGGCGCGGCGCAGCTTCCCCGATGGTGTCTTGGGAATCGTGCCGGGTCCGAGCACGACCACATTGCGGGGCCGCACACCCACCTCGGCGACGACCGCGTGAGCGACCTGCTGCTCGATACGGCGCACCTCGAGGGGGTCCTCCCATTCGTTGGACTCGACGGCCACCGCGAATGTCTCCCGCGAATGACCCGCATCCAATCGAACCGCGACGGCGCAGCCCGGTCGCACGCCCGCGACCGTTCCTGCGGCGCGTTCGATATCGGTGGGGTAGATATTGCGGCCGGCCATGATGATCACGTCCTTGACTCGGCCGCACACCACGACGTGCCCGTTCTCCGTCAGATAGCCCAGATCACCGGTGTCCAACCAGCCGTCCTCATCCTGAGCGGCAATGAACCCGCCCATGGTGATGTAGCCCGACGTCAGGGATTCTCCGCGCAGTTCGATCACACCGACACCGCGGGTCGGCAGCGAGTTGCCCTCCTCATCGACGATGCGCGCCTCGATATCCTGCAACAGCGGCCCCAGGGAAGCGAGCCTGCGGGTATTGCCCTTTGTTGCCGGAACCGCGCGGCGCAGCGCGGCCAACAGATCGGCGTCGACCTCGTCGACGACCAGTCCTGCGCCGCACTCGGAGAACGACACCGCCAGCGTTGTCTCGGCCATACCGTAAGCCGGCAGGATCGCCTCCGGTCGCAGCCCGAACGGCTTCCCCGCGTCCAACAGGTCCTCCACATCGGAGGGATCGACCGGCTCAGCGCCGGACAGCGCGAATCGCAGCGTCGACAGGTCGAACTCACCCGGCTTGGCCTGGCGGCGCAGTCGCTTGGCGAACAGTGCATAGGCGAAGTTGGGCGCCGCCGTCATGGTGCCCTTGTACTTGTCGATGAGCTTGGCCCACAGCAGCGTGTCCCGAAGGAAGTCCAGTGGGGTGACCTTGACCAGTTCGGCGCCGAAATACATCGGAACGGTCAGGAACCCGACCATGCCCATATCGTGGAAGCAGGGCAGCCAGCTGACCATCACGTCCGTATCGGCGTCATACCCGGCGCCGACGAACATCGCTTCGGCATTGGAGTGGATGTTGCGGTGGGTGATCACCACGGCCTTCGGCGAGCCGGTCGAGCCCGATGTCAACTGCATCAGGGCGACGTCATCCTCTTCGGTCTCGAGCGGATCGACGGGCTCGGCTGCGAGCAACTCCTCGACGGTGAGGACCATGACGCCCCGCTCAGCCAGGATCGGCCCGGCCACCAGGAACGGCTCACCGATCACAACGGCTTTGGCCTCGATCATGTCGATGACGTTGGCGGTGTCCTTCGCCCAGTGCTCGAGGTCGGTGCGCGGGGTGGGCTGATGCAGCATCGTCAGGCTCGCGCCGCGCATCCACAGTGCCTGGGCGGTGGGCGCAATCTCCACCGGGGCACCCGCGAGGACGCCGACGGCATCGCCGCGGCCCACCCCGGCGGCGGCCAAACCGCCGGCGATGCATCGGGAACGCTCGTACACCTCACGCCAGGTGTGCCGGACCGATTCCAGGGGTTCCCCGGTCACCATGCCCTTCTCACTGGTCATGGCACTGTGGAACATCTTGTCCGTGAATCGGCTCACGACGACCTCCTCGGTATCCGGCTCGCCGTCGCCAACGGCGCACTAGCCCGGAAAGTTATGCTCCGCCCGCCGCGAGCCATCGCATACGCGGCGCGCCCGTACGGTTGTGGAGCTTTTCGGTCTCGAATCGGTGATGCGTCGTCAGCGAGGCCGCCGCATGGTCGTCCGACCCGGTTTCCGGTGGACGATCCGCAGTTCGGCATTGTCTGGCCTCTGATGATCACCGTGTCTCATCTTAGGCTTTCCTTAAGATGACGCCAAACTCATTCGCGCCACGTCGGGCGTGTCAGATTCCGGGTCTCACTCACTGGCTGAGGGCACGACGCGGGCCCCGTGCACCGGTCCACTGGCCACCCGCACCGTTCGGCACACACCGGCACCGGCCAACTCGGCGCTGACCTGCACCGCCGCCTCGGCCGAGGCACACAGAAATGCACAGGTCGGTCCCGAACCCGAGACGATGCCGGCCAGCGCACCGGCCTCGGTACCCGCGCGCAGAGTGCGCCGCAGGTTTGGCTCCAGGCTCAGCGCCGCCGGTTGCAGGTCATTGCCCAACAGTGGCGCGAGCGCATGCGGGTCACCGACCGACAGCGCGGTCAGCAGCGGCTCGGGATCCGACAGCCGTGGCGGCGCACCCGCCTTACGCAACCGGTCTATCTCGGAGTAGACGGCGGCGGTCGAAAGCCCACCGGCGCCGAAGGCCAGCACCCAGTGGAAGATGTTGCGGCCCAGCACCGTAGCGAGTTCCTCGCCGCGACCGGTGCCGAGTGCCGTGCCACCGTGCAACGAGAAGGGCACATCGCTACCGAGTTTCGCGGCCATCGTGTGCAGATCGCGGCGGGGGACGCCTAGTTCCCACAGAGCGTTGATCCCGACCAGCACGGCGGCGGCGTCGGCACTGCCGCCGGCCATACCGCCCGCCACCGGGATCGACTTGGCAATGGTGATCTCCACATCGGGTGCCCGCCCGACGTGCTCGGCCATCAGTTCGGCGGCCTTCCATGCCAGATTGCGAGCATCGGTGGGGACTTCGTCCGCGCCCTCACCGACGAGACGAAGTGTCAGCACGTCCGAATCGCGAACGGTGACTTCATCGGACAGCGAAACGGCATGGAAGACGGTGGTCAGTTCGTGGAAACCGTCGGGGCGCCGGTCACCGACGCCCAGGTAGAGGTTCACCTTGCCGGGAACCCGCACCGTCACCGACCCGGTCGGCACCCATTGCGCAGCGATGCTGCCGGTGTTGGGCACGACGTGAGGGTATCGCGCCGGTCAGAGCACGTCGGCCGACTGCGACGTCGCCGCACTCCCGAGGGCTGTTCCGGAGCGCTGGAGCAACCGCACGAAGTCCGCAACGGACAGTGTCTCGCCGCGGCGGGCCGGGTCGATGCTGGCCGCCAGCAATCGCTCCGCGGAGGTGTTGCCGGAGCCGGCCCATTCCAGGAACGCATTGCGCAGGGTCTTGCGCCGCTGAGCGAAGGCGATATCGATCAGTTCGAAGACCTGCTCACGAAAACCTTCGTCGGCGGGCCACGGCGACGTCTCGTAACGGTCAATGCGCACCAGACCCGAGTACACCCGCGGGATGGGCCAGAAGACGGTCGGCGAGACCGTGCCGTAGCGACGGACGTTTCCGAAGAAGCGGGCCTTCACGCTGGGCACGCCATAGTCCTTACCGCCCGGTTCGGCACCGAGACGGTCGGCGACCTCCGACTGGACCATCACCATGGTGGTGCGGATCGTCGGGAACTCGGCCAGCAGATGCAGCAGCGCAGGCACCGCGATGTTGTACGGCAGGTTGGCCACCAGGGCGGTGGGCTGATCGGTGAGGTCAGCACGCCGGATACCCAGGATGTCGCGGTTCAGCACCGTCAGTCGATTGATCTCGCTGTGCGAGTGCTCGGCGATCGTTTTGGGGAGGCGTTCAGCCAATACCGAGTCGATTTCAATGGCGGTGACGTTCGCGCCGCGATCGAGCAGGGCCAGCGTCAGGGATCCCAGTCCCGGGCCGACCTCCAGGACGTGGTCGGCCTTGGTCACGCCCGAGGCGGTCACGATGCGTCGCAACGTGTTGGCATCGTGGACGAAGTTCTGGCCCAGTGCCTTGCGTGGTCGGAAGTCGAGTTCCTTGGCTAAGTTTCGGATCTCGGTGCGGGTCAGTAAACGGATGGTCATTACGCCCCTCTCCCGCAGACTGGCCAGGCCCCCCAGCCCTGTCGGGCACGGGTCACTTCGGCGATAGCTATCTGTTCTTCGCGTGTTGCTAGATCAGCACGCTGAGCGTACCGCAGACCACCGTGGCGTTCCCATGTGTTCTGGTCGAATTGCACGCCGCCGTAATATCCGTTGCCCGTGTTGATCGCCCAGTTGTTTCCTGATTCACACGAGGCGATGGCATCCCAGCGCGCCCCATTGGTCACCGGCGGCACCTCGGTGCCGGGCTTTGCTCCGACCCGCAGAACCGACCCGCGGGCCGGGGTGATGACGACGTTGGCAACCGGTAGCCGGCCGGTCGGTACCCCGTTGACGGTCGACACCGCGAAGGTGACGTCCTGCAGGCCGGGAGCGCCCGGGTCCTCCACCACCTGCCGGCTCATATTCATGGTCGGGTCCTCCACCCGTCTGGCCACCGGCGCCAGCGGAACCCGTTCGATCACCTTCTCGATGCGCATCCGCGTGACTGTGATCTGCATACCGTCGGTCACCGGGGTAGAGGCGGCGGGCACGCTGGTATCGCGCTGTATCAACGGCGCTCCGGCGGCGGCGAGCAGAGCGCCGACATCAGGTGCGGCCAGACGCACGGTGCTGACCACACCACCATCGTTGATCTGCACGGTTCTGGCACTCACGACGCCCAACGCCATGCCCTGCAGCGGAACGCGGCTGCCACGTGAGGCGGCGGCCGGTGCGGTGTCGGTCATCGACAACTGGGCCAGTGCCTCATCGACGGTCGACGCCGTGGTCCACACCTGCCTGGGATCCTGGCCGTCCAGCGAGATGCTCAGCGGACGGCTTCGTCTCAAGATGATGGTGTCGGCATTACCGATCGAGTGGTCGGCGGCGGGCACCAACTCGTCGCGATCACCGACGGTGAACCCGTGCTCCTCGACGATATCGGCCACCCGGGATTTCATCGTGTCGACTGTCATCGCGGTGCCGTCGACGTCGAGCGTCACGGTTTTGCGGGAGGCGACCGCCAGCGAGCCGGCGACGATCAGCGTGACGAGCATCGCAGCCACAACCATGCGCAAACCGGCTGAGGACTGCAGTTTTGTCAACACATCACAAGACGGTAACGAACCGGCTGGGTGTGGGCAACCTGGGTCGACAGCTCTCAGCCGGCCCCTACGTCCTGGTTTTCAGTCGATTCCGTAGACCCGCCGGGCGGTCGCGGCGGAATCCTGCGCCACCTGCGCGGCAGGCAGATCCAGCAGGTCGGCCAGTGCCCGCACGGTGTAGGGCAGACAGTAGGGCTCGTTGGGTGCCCCCCGGAACGGATGCGGCGTGAGAAACGGTGCGTCCGTCTCCACCAACAATTGTCCGGGCGGGATGAGCGTTGCGGCCTCACGCAATGCGTGGGCATTCTTGAAGCTGACGGTGCCGGAGAGGCTCAGTATCCAACCGGCCTCGAGACAGACCCGCGCCATCTGTGGGCCGGACGAAAAGCAGTGGAAGATCACCGTCTCCGGTGGGCCCTCCGTACGCAGCACATCGAGCACGTCATCATCGGCTTCGCGGTTGTGGATCATCAGCGGCTTGCCGATCCGCTTGGCCAAGTCGATATGCCAGGCGAACGCCTCACGTTGATCGGCCGGCTGCGCGCAGCCCTCGAGCTTGCCGGGCCAATACAGATCCATCCCGGTCTCGCCGATGGCCACCACCCGCGATGCCGACGCCAACTCTTCGATCTCGAGGCGGGCGGCATCGGTCAGCGAGTCGGCGCGGGTGGGATGCAGCCCTACTGCGGCATAGACCCGCGGATCCCATTCGGTGGCAGCGGCTGCCCAGCGCGCCGAGTTCAGGTCATCGGCGATGGTCACCACCGCCTGCACGCCGACTGCTGCGGCACGGTCAACGATCGCGCGCACGTCCTCCGGGGTGCGGGCACCACACGCGTCCAGGTGGGTGTGGGCATCGACCAGCGGCATCAATGGCTCTGGCGGTGGCGGTACCGGACGCTGGGAACTCACGCCCAACACCATAAGGTGATGCTGACATGAGCAAGACCCCGTTCTACGTGACCACAGCGATCGCCTATCCCAATGGCGCACCGCACGTCGGGCATGCCTACGAGTACGTCGCGACCGATGCGATCGCACGGTTTAAACGGCTGGACGGTTTCGATGTGCGGTTCCTGACCGGGACCGATGAACACGGCCTGAAGATGGCTCAGGCTGCGGCTGCCGAGGGCATATCGACCGCTGATTTCGCCCGCCGCAACTCCGATCAGTTCCAGCGATTGGAGGAGATGCTCAACATCTCCTTCGACCGGTTCATTCGCACCACTGACCCCGACCATTACGCGGCATCGACGGCGATCTGGCAGCAGATGGCTGAGCGGGGCGACATCTACCTCGACAGCTACTCCGGCTGGTACTCGGTCCGAGACGAGCGGTTCTTCACTGAGGGTGAGACGGAAGTCAAGGCCGATGGAACCCGGGTGGCCACCGAGACCGGCACCCCGGTCACCTGGACCGAGGAGCAAACCTACTTCTTCCGATTGTCGGCCTACGCCGAGCGACTACTGGCCCACTACGCCGACCATCCGGAGTTCATCGCTCCGGATGTGCGCCGCAACGAAGTGGTCAGTTTCGTCTCTGGAGGTCTGCGTGACCTGTCGATATCGCGCACCTCGTTCACCTGGGGCGTTCCGGTGCCCGGTGACTCCGACCATGTGATGTACGTATGGGTCGACGCACTGACCAACTACTTGACCGGTGCGGGTTATCCGGATACGGAATCAGCTCTCTACCAACGATATTGGCCGGCTGATCTGCATATGATCGGCAAGGACATCATCCGTTTCCATACCGTGTACTGGCCGGCGTTTCTGATGTCCGCGGGAATCGAATTACCGCGCAGGGTTTTTGCGCACGGATTCCTCTATAACCGTGGCGAGAAGATGAGCAAGTCGGTGGGTAACGTCGTAGACCCGGTGTCGTTGGTGAACAGTTTCGGCGTCGACCAGGTCCGCTATTTCCTGCTTCGCGAGGTTCCGTTCGGCCAAGACGGCAGTTACAGCGAAGAAGCCATCATCAACCGGATCAACACCGACCTGGCCAACGAGTTGGGCAACCTGGCACAGCGCTCGTTGTCGATGGTCAATAAGAACCTTGGCGCCCGGGTGCCCGAGCCCGGCGTTTTCAGCCCCGAGGACGCCGAACTGCTGGGGATCGCCGACGGCCTGCTGCAGCGGGTACGCACCGCCTTCGATGAGCAGGCGATGCATCAGGGCCTGGAGGCAATCTGGTTGATGCTCGGCGCGGCAAACCGCTACTTCTCCGCCCAGGAGCCCTGGGTGCTGCGCAAGTCGGAGTCCGAGGCGGACCAGGAGCGCTTCCGCACAGTGCTGTGGGTGACGCTGGAGGCGGTGCGGGTCGCAGCGCTGCTGGTGCAGCCGGTGATGCCGGACTCGGCCGCCAGGCTGCTGGACCTTCTCGGCCAGCCGTCCGGGCAGCGCGACTTCGCCTCCCTGGACACCCGCCTGTTGCCGGGTACCGAACTGCCGGTGCCCACCGGGGTGTTCCCCCGCTACGAGCCGCCGGAGTAGAGCAATGCTGATCGAGCGGCTGGGTGATATCGGCGCCGCCGAGGACGTTTTGCGTGCGGTCGCCGCGGGCGCGCGTCTGCACCGACTGCCACCGCCGGCCGCTCTGCTCGGAGACTGGTTCGGCTCGACCGCGGTGATTGCGCCAAGCGTGTCCATACACGCGGTCGATCCCGCCGAGGTGTTCCCGGATCCGGCTCGACAACGGCCACCGGTAGATCGGGTCGATACCGTCGGCGGGGGGTGGATCGGATACCTGTCCTATCCCGACCCGGGCGCCGATGGACACTCGTCATCCATTCCGGAAGCGGCCGGCGGATGGACCGATACTGTGCTCCGTCAGGACCGGGCCGGATGCTGGTGGTTCGAGAGCCTTTCCGACCAATCACTTCCGGATTGGCTCGCCGCAGCGCTCGCAGTTCCTCCGGTTCATCAGCACTGCGAAATCGCCTGGCAGCAGCCGGATATCGCCCAGCACCGGGCGGCAGTGCTGTCCTGTCTTGAGGCCATTCGCGCGGGCGAGATCTACCAGGCATGCGTCTGTACCCGGTTCACCGGCGTGGTCGTCGGCTCGTCGCTGGAATTCTTCGCCGACGCGGTGGCTCGGACCGCACCGGCACGCGGGGCCTATCTGGCCGGGGACTGGGGCGCGGTGGCGTCGCTGTCGCCGGAGTTGTTCCTGCGCCGAGTCGGTACCGATGTGAGCTCAAGTCCGATCAAGGGCACGCTGCCGCAGCACGCCGATCCAGCGCAATTGCTCGCCTCAGCCAAGGACGTGGCGGAGAACATCATGATCGTCGATCTGGTGCGTAACGACCTTGGGCGGGTGGCTGTGACCGGCTCGGTGACCGTACCGGAACTGCTGGCCGTGCATCCCGCCCCCGGCGTGTGGCATCTGGTCTCGACGGTGTCGGCGCGGATCCCGATCGATCTTCCGACGTCGGCGTTACTGGCCGCCAGTTTTCCACCGGCTTCGGTCACCGGAACACCGAAAGCCCGCGCCCGGCAACTACTTTCGCAATGGGAGCCGAAGCGACGCGGGATCTATTGCGGAACTGTGGGCCTGACATCGCCGGTAGCCGGTTGTGAACTCAACGTGGCGATCCGCACCGTGGAGTTCGACTCTCACGGCGGAGCCATCCTCGGCGTCGGCGGCGGCATTACCGCCGACTCGGACCCCGACGCCGAATGGCAGGAGTGCCTGCACAAGGCCGCACCGTTCGTGGAGCCGATGGCGATTCAGGACTCCCGGGCGCGCAGAACCGCTTCGTAGAGTTCACGCCGCGATGGTGCGCCCGAATGCGTCTCCACTACCGTGGCGCAGGCGTCCTTCACCCGCATCCCCGCGGCAACCAGCGCACCGACCTCGGCGACGAGTGCTTCGGGATCGGCGACCGGTGTCGCACCAGCCAGCACCACAGTGATCTCGCCCAACACCCCACCGGCAGACCAGTTCGCGAGTTCATGCAGTGTCCCGCGCTTGATCTCCTCGTGAACCTTGGTCAACTCCCGGCAGACCACGGCACGGCGCTGTGGGCCCAATTCGTCGACCGCATCGCGCAGGCAATCCGCCAGTCGCCGTGGCGACTCGAAGAACACCACCGTGCGCGCCTCGGCCGCGAAGGTCGCCAACCAGGTCCGGCGGGCCGTCTTTTTTCTCGGCCCGAACCCTTCGAAGCAGAATCGGTCCGACGGCAGCCCGGACACGGCCAGTGCGGTCGTCACCGCCGATGGGCCGGGTAGGCAGGACACCGTCAGCCCGGCCGCCACGCAGGCCGTCACCAGCCGGTAGCCGGGATCATTGATCAGCGGCATCCCGGCGTCACTGACGACCAGCACCGTTGCGCCGGCGGCGATATCGGCCACCAGGCCGGGCACTCGGGCGGCCTCGTTCTGGTCGAACAGACTGACCACCCGGCCGGTGATCTCGACGCCCAGGGCGGTGGCGAGGGTGCGCACCCGCCGGGTGTCCTCGGCGGCCACCACCTCTGCGGTGTTCAGCGCGTCGACCAGGCGTTTCGAAGCGTCACCTGCCTGCCCCAGCGGGGTTGCGCCGAGCAGCAGCCGACCGGGGTTCATCCCCACACCCTACGATCGCAAACGTGACCGCCCCGGCTGATGAGCGCATCGCGGCACAGCCCGCGGTCGATGTCGTCAGTCCAGGGCCCACCGAACCCGTCGCCGACTTCGGGCCGACTGACCGCCTCGAGGGTTGGGCGGCCACGGCGGTAGTGACTGCACTGGGCGCGGTGACCCGGCTGATGAATCTCGGCTCTCCCACCGACGCGGGCACCCCGATCTTCGACGAGAAGCACTACGCGCCCCAGGCCTGGCAGGTGCTGCACAACTACGGCGTCGAAGACAACCCCGGCTTCGGTCTGGTGGTGCATCCGCCGGTTGGGAAACACCTGATCGCCTTCGGCGAAGCGCTGTTCGGCTACAGCGGACTCGGATGGCGATTCAGCAGCGCGGTGTTCGGAGTGATCCTGGTGGCACTGGTGGTCCGTATCGTCCGGCGGATCAGTCGCTCCACACTGATCGGTGCCATAGCGGGCCTGCTCGTGGTCTGCGACGGGGTCAGCTTCGTCGCCGCCCGAACAGCGCTTCTCGACAACTTCATGACGGTGTTCGTGGTCGCAGCGTTCGGCGCGCTCATGGTCGACCGCGATCAGGTTCGCGAGCGGATGCACATCGCGCTCATGGAGGGCCGAATCGCCGAAACCCCCTGGGGCCCAAGGCTGGGCGTGCGGTGGTGGCGGTTCGGCGCCGGGGTCTTGCTCGGGCTGGCCTGTGCGACAAAATGGTCCGGGCTGTACTTCGTGGCGTTCTTCGGCCTGATGTCGCTGGCTTTGGACGTCGCAGCTCGCCGCGCCTACCGGGTACCGAGGCCATGGACGGGGGTGATGCGGCGCGACCTCGGGCCAACCGCCTGGGTTTTCGGACTCATTCCCCCCGCGGTCTACCTGTTGGCGTACGCGCCGTGGTTCGCCTCCGAGACGGCGGTCAATCGCCACGAGGTGGGACAGTCGATCGGCCCAGGCCAGTGGTTCCAGCCACCGGACGCCATCCGCTCGCTGTGGCACTACACCTACAAGGCGTATCACTTCCATTCGACACTGACGAACTCCGCGGGGAACCACCACCCGTGGGAGTCCAAGCCGTGGACGTGGCCGATGTCGCTGCGTCCGGTGCTCTACGCGATCGACGATTCCGAGGTCGCCGGTTGCGGGCCGGCGTCGTGCGTGAAGGCCGTCATGCTCATCGGCACCCCGTCGATGTGGTGGCTGGCAGTGCCGGTGTTGTTTTACGCGTTCTGGCGGGCATTCGTCCGGCGCGACTGGCGATACGGGGTTGCGCTGGTGGGGTACTGCGCCGGCTGGCTGCCCTGGTTCGCCGCGATCGATCGGCAGATGTACTTCTTCTACGCGGTGACGATGGCACCGTTCCTGGTGATGATGATCGCGCTGATACTCGGCGACATCTTGTACTCCCCCACACGCAATCCCGAACGCAGAACACTAGGCATGCTGGTGGTCAGTTGTTACGTAGCTCTGGTGATCACCAACTTCGCCTGGATGTTTCCGATCCTCACCGGGATTCCGATCTCACAGGCCACCTGGAACCTGCAGATGTGGTTGCCCAGTTGGCGCTAGCGCGCGAGATCGTCTAGCGGACCAGCGGGTCTCTGGCAGCCGGACACGACATACAGCGGGGTCCGCCGCGTCCGGTGCCCAGTTCGGCGGCAGTGATCGGCAGCACCTCGATGCCCGCATCGGTAAGCCGGGCATTGGTTTCGGTATTGCGCTCATAGCGCCACCACCACACCCGGCGCGAGGGCGAGGGTGTTGTTGCCGTCATCCCACTGCTCGCGCTCGGCGGTGACCGGATCGAGCCCGGTATCGATCACCCGCAGTCGGTCGATGCCCATCGCGGCGGCCGCAGCCTTCACGAACAGCGCCGCGTCGGAGATTCTGATCCCGTCGGGGGTGCGGGTGAGGGTGAATGCTGACAACGAGTCCGTGATCGCCGGATACATCACGGCGGCGTCAACGTCGACCATGGTGCACACAGTGTCCAGGTGCGTCGTCGCGCGCTCCTGTGCAATCGGCACTGCGAGCACCGTGTGGGCGAGATCGTCATCAAATAGGCTGCGCGCCAGGGCTTCGGCGCCGGCGGGCGTCGTGCGCTCCCCCACTCCCACGGCCACCACACCCGGTGACAACAGAAGTACATCGCCACCTTCGACGGGGGCGGTGTGCGACTCGTAGGCCCGCCGGACACCCAGGAACCGCGGATGGTGGGCATAGATCAGATCGGTCAGCGATGTCTCCCGAATCCTGGCGGGAAGTGCCAGCGAGGTCATAGCCACCCGCGGCCCGATCCAAAACGACGAGTCGCGAGTAAACATCAGGTTGGGGAGCGGCTCGATGACGAAGTCATCGTGTGTGTGCATACGCCGCACCAGGGAGGTGTCTGCGTCGGCGGTGAAGGGAAGCTCAGTGAATGTCATTCCGGCCATCAGCACATAGGCCAGCTCCGGTGGTGGTAGGCCACGCAGATGAGCTGATAGCTCCTGCGCCAACGGCAGACCAAGCTCTCTGGCGTCCACCGCCGCGGCGATTCCCTGAATCCGTGCAGCACCACTGGCCAACGCCTCGATCAGCAGATTCGATAGCAGCAATACCTCGACGCCACGCGCGCGCAATAGCGCGGCGAATGCATCGTGCTCCTCTTGCGCCCGCGCTACCCAGGGCAATCCGTCGAAGAGAAGCGCGTCATTATTGCGCGGGGTGAGCCGCGTCAGTTCGGCACCCGGACGGTGCAGGATGACCGATCGCAGGGTTCCGACTTCGGAGTCGACGCCGAAAACAGTCACGGGGAGCACCGTATCGGCCGGGGATCACACCGTCACCAATCGGATGGCATCTAGCGCCGGATCGCGTTGACACCGGCAATCAGGAGATCACGGGCGCGTTGGGTATTGACCGGTGCTACCGGCTTATCCGGCAGCACAAGCGGATTAGCCGAGACAATCACCTGGTAATCGCCGAAATGGGCGGAGTAGTTGTACACCTCTCCGGTGCGCGGCTTACCGTCGATCACCGTCTGCACCACCCGGTGCACCCCGATGGTCTTGGTGCCCTCGATCGCCGGCACGTCGACGGACTCCACTGTGCCGCTCACCATCCCGCCCGTGAAAGCGACTTTGCGGCAATCGGATCCGGGTTCGACCACCGGTACCGCTTCATTGGTCTGCACGGCGATGACGACGAACCGGTTGCCCTCCCCTTCGGCCGATAGCGCCGCCATATTGCCTTCGGTACCGGCGGGCACCAGTTGCCCGGAGGCGAACTGGACACAACCGGGTGGCTGGAACGTCAATCCCTCAGGCAATTTCTGCCCACTGAGCACCTTGGGGTCGATCCCGGTAGGCGCCACCTCGGTCACGGAGAACTGCGGTCCGAAGCTGGCCTTGACCTCAGCGATCCTGGCGATATCGACACCGGAGTTGCGATCAGAGCCGCAGCCGCCGAGCACACCGACACTCAGCAAGACCACGACTACTCCGCGCATACCCATTGCAGTCAACTTACCCAAGCGGGGCCGCTCAGCGGAGCAACGCCGCCACGGTGGTGGCAAGTAGGTCTGCGACGAACCCGGCGTCCAGTGGCGGGTTCGGCGAGCCGGGATCGGTGATCAGGGTGACGTAGGCGACGTATCCGTCGAGATAAGCCAGCGCCGTGGTGGCCCGGGCGTTGGTCTCCATACCCGCTTCGACGATAGTCCGTGTCATCGCCGCCCAGGCGACGGTCGACGTGCCCTCGATCACGGGAGCCTCGATAGTGCTCACCTCAGCGCTGGTGTGCGCGAATGCCATTGTCCAGTTTCGGCATTGCGCCAACAGCTCGGCAGCCGGCCCGCCGTCGAGCGCCGCGCTCGCCATCACGAAGAGCGTGCCGCCCGCGCCTGAGGCCGAGAGGCCCCGAGCACCGACGTCCGAGGGCGCAGGGTCGGCCAGTATCGCGCACTGGGACGGAGTGGCGGTCCAGCCGGTTCCGAAGCCCCATAGCGAGACCGCGCTGACCGGCCCCCGCATCTCGGCGACTTCGTAGCCCTCGGGTAGCGCCGGCCGGATCCGCGAGACATTGGCGGGGTTGATCGCCGAGAGTGCGGTTGCCGCACTCGACGGCGGCGACGACTCTGGCGGGGACCCGCAGGCGCCCAGGAAGACCGATACCGCTATCCCGACCGCGAGCCAGCGCACGACGCTTTGATACCACGATCGCGGGCGGGTCCGACCGGATAGCGTGATGACCATGTGCACCCGCGTGTTGTGGAATACCGACGAACTCGCCGTTCTCACCGGCCGCACTATGGACTGGCCCGAATCCACCCAGCCGATGATCGTGGCCTTCCCCGCCGGCCGGGATCGGAACGGGATCCATCCGGCCGGACTCGTCGAGGATCCGAATCCGCTGCACTGGACGAGCCGGCACGCGAGCCTGGTGACCTCTCTCTACGGCATCGGGACCACCGACGGTCTCAACGACGCGGGCCTGGCCGGCCACGGCCTCTATCTGAGTGCGACGAACTTCGGCTCGCGAAACACTGCCAAGCCGGCAGTGCATGCCGGCCTGTGGTTGCAGTATCTGCTCGACCAGGCCGCAACAGTGGCCGAGGCGCTGGAACTCATGAGCGGGATTGATGTGCTTATGGTCAAGGCCCACGGTCACGATGCCACCCTTCACCTGGCGCTGGAGGATCGCAGCGGCGATTCGGCGATTATCGAGTTTGTCGACGGCCAACCCGTGATCCACCACGGTCGACAGTTCACCCTGATGACCAATGATCCGACCTACGACGAGCAACTGAAACTGCTTTCACAACAAGACTTTTCACATCCGAGTTGCGATATGCCGCTGCCCGGCAACGTCAACCCGATCGATCGCTTTCAGCGTGCCGCGTACTACTCGGCACTGCTGCCCAAGCCAAGCTCAGAGCACCAAGCCGTGGCCGCCGTGATGGCGATCATGCGCAATGTCTCGGTGCCGTTCGGCGCGCCCTACGGCGATTTCGGTGTGTACAACACCGAGTACCGAACGGTCACCGACCTCACCAACAGCATGTATTTCTTCGAGCTGACCACCAGCCCGAATGTCATCTGGGTGGACATGACCAAGCTCCCGCTCAAGCCCGGATCGCTGCCGTTGGTCATTGACCCCTATGACGATTCCCTCATCGGAGACGTCACCGGCCGGTTAGCCGCTCAGCAGATGCCGTTCTGAACCTCAGCGGTTGAGTCGCCAGATCTCGGCGGACAGCACTGTCGCGAAGCTGCACCATAACGGGTAGGGCGTCAGCGCTACCCCCAGCTTGGGATCGGCATCGGCGGCACGGCGAACGAGGTCAGCGCTGCTGGCCGCCAGCAGCCCGGCAACGATCGCACCCTGGCCGATCTTGTGTCTGTTGAAGAACACCCAGCTGAAGCTGGCATTGAGGACGAGATTGGCCCCAAGGGCGCCGATGTAGGCCCGCGCCTTCGCGTTGTCGCCGTCGTCCCGAAATCGGTTGATCACCGCCGCCGAGGTGGCCGCGATATCGGTGTAGAGCGCCGTCCAGGCGATCGGGAATACGACGTCGGGCGGAACAAAGCTCGGCTTACGGATCGTGGAGTACCAGTTTTCCACGCCGTCCCTGCTGACCGCGCCGCCCGCGACTGCCGCCGCCAGAGTGGCCAGACCGGTCCCAATGATGGTTTTGCGCATTTCCCCAACCTACCGGCTCAGATCGGGGCCGGCTTGGGAGAAGCATCTGCTGAGGTTGAGTTCGATTTCGCCACGGGTGGGCATTAGGCTGCCCATTCGAAGCGGCCAGCGGTATGCGACCACGGGACGAGGGAGAACTGACTCGATGAAGAAGATGTCGGTAGTCACCACTGTGGGGCTGTGCGCCGTAACCTTGACCGTCACGCTGGCTGGTTGCAACGCCACAAAGACCGAGAGCACGTCGGCGGAGAATTCCACCACGACGAGCTCCGCGGCGGCGAGTTCGACCCTGGCGGTACCCGAAATACCCACGGGTCCCAACAAGACGATCGCCGATTACATCAACGAGAATAAGATCATCGAGACGCCCTTCAACAAGGACGAGCCCGGGGCTCCGGTATTCGACTTCCCGACGCCACCCGACTGGGCGTTAGCCGGTGCGCAAACTCCGGAGTGGGCCTACGGCGCCATCGTCTACCAGAAGCCGGCCAACCCCGAAGACCCGCCGTTCGTGCTGGCAATCATCTCCAAGCTGACCGGTGATGTCGACCCCGCGAAGATCCTGGAGTTCGCGCCGGGCCTGCTGCAGAACCTCCCGGGTTACGAGCAGGACGGCGATGTGGAGAAGACCACACTGAGCGGTTTCGACGGAGTCGAGTTCCAGGCGTCCTATCTCAAGGGCGAGGAGCGCCGGTATATCGCTCAGGCAACGGTCGTGATCCCGGGTAAAGATGGTGCGGTATTCGTACTCCAGCTCAATGCCGACGCACCGAAGGATCAGGGTCAGGTCGTCCGAGATGCCGCGAAGGTGATCAACGCGGAAACGAAGATCACCGTCTGACCCCGCTGACCCGACCAGCGGCCTAGCCGACCGCGCGTACGACTTGCCTTGTCACAGCTCGGATTTCAGCGGCCGTTGTCGCGTCGATTCGTATGTCATCACGACTCGGCACGTCGAATTCGGTCGTCACCACCCCGGGCTCGTCATGCTCCCATTCGGCGCCGAACCGGTCAAGAATGCTCCGCATCCGAAGGTTATCGGCCAATAGCCGTGCGGTGAACCGTCGCACCCCGCCAACCTGCGCGGAGATGGTCAGCGCATCCATCAACAAACTGCCGATACCGCGGCCCTGGTAGTCATCAGCCACGATGAACGCGATCTCAGCCACACTCGCGTCCTTGATATCCCGAACGAATCTGACGTCCGCGACAACGGGGCCGTCGGTGCCGTCGACGAGAACCCAGACGAAATGGTCGACGTAATCCACCTCGAACAGGTAGTGCATCAACGCCGGACTCGGCGCCCGGGTGGACATGAACCGGCGGTAGAGGGTCTCACTGGAAAACTCCACTGAGGTGCTACTCGAGCGCTCGTTGTCACCGGGCAGAACCGGACGCAGCATCAACTCGCCGCCATCGGCGAGGCGGACCGGAATCGGCGTGACGAATGCTGCCAGTCGCTGCCGTGCGGTGCGCAACAGCCGTTCACTGACACCGGGCAGATCGGCCATGGCGGCGAAGGCCTTCTCGTCGCCGATATAGCCGGACAGCGGTTCAGTGGCGGTAACGGTCGCGGTACGCGGTTTATCCCGCAACAACGCGATCTCACCGACGATCACACCGGCGGAGACCTCGTCGAGCACCACCGTGTCGTCGTCACCGGTGTGCCGGACCTCGGCGCGACCGGAATGAATCAGGATGAACGACACGGCCTGCTCGCCCTGGCGCATGAGCACCTGTCCGGAGGCGGCACGCAGGGGCCTCAACCGCTCCGCCACCACATGGAGTTGTTCAGCCGAGCAGCCCTCGAACAACTCCATATCGGCCAGACCCTCAGTGCGCATGTTCACCAGTTCTGCACTCTGGCCCAGCGCCGCTGCCAGGCCGTGCTCGCCGTGATCCGCTGTCATCACCCGATCCTGGTCATACGGCTAGTAAGCCAGCAGATTGACGACTCCACTGAAAGCCTTCGGCAGCGCACTGGCGGCTGGAACGATCATCGACCGAACCGGACGGAAACCGCTGGCCTGAAGCAAACCGGCCGTTAGCGCCCGGTAGCGGCGCGACATCTGCCGCCACTGACGGTCGTAGCCGCCAGGATCATCGGCCGCCACGCATTTCACCAGCAACTCCGCACCGCCAAAAGCGATGCCCAGACCCTCACCGGTCAGCGCATCGACGTACCCCGCCGCATCACCGACGAGCATCACCCGTCCGACTGTCCGGCTCTTCACCCGTTGACGCAAAGGCCCGGCAGCACGGTCGGGCCCGTGCGGTGCCGAACCCAGTCGTGCAGCCAGGGCGGGAAACGCCGCCAACTGATCATCAAATCTGCCCTGCCGAGAAGTCAGTACCGCCACGCCAACACTGTCCTCAGCGATAGGCGTCACGTAAGCCTCGGTGTCATCCGCCCAGTACACCTCGACGGTGTCGCTCCAGGGGGCGATTTGGAAGTGCCGCCGGATACCCCACCGGCGCCGGCCTCGACTGGGCAAATCCAGTCCGAGCGACCGACGTATCGGCGAGTGCAGCCCATCGGCCGCGGCAAGGTAGCGCGCCTGGAAGTCACCACACCGAACCGAACGCCCATCCTGGCTGACCGCGCCGATATCACCTTCGACGATGCGAACCCCGACTGCCGCGGCGGCATCGTGCAGGGCGTCCGAGAGCGCGGTACGCCGCATACCCAAACCCTGGCCCGACCGGAAGTCCGCCCGGACCGAGTGAGTGGAATCCAGATAGGTGATGCCACGAAAGGCCTTACCGTGCAACGTGACGCCGAGCTTCTCCAGATGCTTGACCGTATGCGGCATCAGGCCCTCGCCGCAGGCCTTGTCGATCGGGCCGCGCCTGCGTTCGACAACGACGACCTCCAACCCGGCCTGGGCGGCATAGATGGCGGTGGCCAGCCCACCGGGGCCGCCACCGGCGACGAGAAGGTCGATCATGCCAACCTCGCCAATGCGGCGTTCTCAGTCGTGATTCGCCTCGTCAACAGGGCCGCATTGAGAACGGTGAAGACGAGGGCGGTGATCCATGCCGTGTGGACCAGTGGCAGGGCGATGCCCTCGGCAACTACGGCGACGTAGTTGGGATGTGGAAACAGCCGATAGGGCCCCCCATCGATGCGTGGGGCACCGGGGATCACGACCACCCGGGTGTTCCACCGCGGGCCGAGAGTAGTGATGCACCACCAGCGCAACGCCTGCGCCGCAACCACGATCGCCAGCATCGACCAACCCAACGCCGGGAGGAATGGCCGGTCCAAGAGGATCACTTCGGCCAGGCAGCCCACCAGGAATGCGGTGTGTAGGACAACCATCACCGGATAGTGGCCGGCGCCGACCTCGACTCCGCCGCGCTCAAGACTCCACGCCAGGTTGCGCCTCGCGATCACCAGTTCAGCCAGTCGCTCGCAGGCGACAGCTGCGATCAATAGCACATACCACATCATGGAATGCGGACCATCAATGCCATTGCAGCAAAACCAATTCGGAGCAGAACCCCGGCCCCATCGCCATCATGAGGCCCGGTCCACTCACCGGATGTTTGGCTTTGGTATCCCGAAGCACGTGAAGTACCGACGATGACGACAGGTTTCCGACGTCCGCCAGTGATCGCCAGGTGAGTTCCAGAGCGTCGTCGGGCAGATCCAAGCTCTCCACGATCGCTTCGATCACCTTGGGCCCACCAGGATGACTCACCCAGGTACCGATGTCGTCGATGGTGAGGTCGTGCGCGCCCAGGAATCCTGTGACATCGGCGTTGAGGTAGCGGCTCACGACTTCGGGTACGTCAGGGGAGAGAACCAGTTGCAGGCCGTTCGAGCCAATATCCCAACCCATAGTGCGCAACGAATCGGGATACAGGTGGCTGCGTGAGTCGACCACGTCGGGACCGAGCGCACCGATCTGGCGGGCCCGGCGCTCGCCGACCGCGACCACCGCACCGGCACCGTCACCGAACAGAGCACTGCCGACCCAGCCCGCGATCTCGGACTTGAGCGCGGGGAATGTGAGCGAGCACAGCTCTACCGACAGCAGCACGGCGACATCGTCAGGTGCGCCACGCAGATAGTCATGGAGCCGGGCCACACCCGCTGCACCCGCCACACAGCCGAGGCCGAACATCGGCACCCGGCGCACGTCGGGCCGCATACCGAGACGGGTGGCCACCCGCGCCTCCAGAGAGGGCACCATGATGCCGGTCACCGTCGTCGAAATGATCAGGTCAACATCGCTGGGGCGCAGACCGGCCTCATCGAGAGCCGCGGACACAGCCACGCATCCGAGTTCCACCGCATGCTCGATGAACAGATCATTAGCTTCGCCGAAGTCCTTCAGGCCGGGATAGGACTCGATCGGCAGCACGAGGTGTCGATGAGCGACCTTGGCGGAGTGGTGGAGGCTGCGCATGATTTTCTCGTGTCCGGCGAATTCCGGGTCGGCCACGAACGCGTCGGTGATCTCGGCCTGGCTGTAGCGGTTCGGCGGCAGCGCACCCTGCACCCCCGCAATCACACTGATGGGGTGGGCTTGGTCCGACTCACGTTTGCTCAACACTCTGACCATTATGCCCCGATTCCGCACGGCGAGCGTCTTACTGTTTTCTGACCAAACCGCAAACGCTCTGCATCACCGCGGTTTACGAGCCTTTTCTCGGCCAGGGAAGCCAGTAGGGAACCCTGCGGACGTAGTTATCAAAGGCAGAGCCATATATTCGCCGGTAGCGAACTTCTTTGAACAGTGGCGCAACCAAGCAATAGACCGTCAACGTGATTGCGACCACAAGCTGGTCCGGCGTCCACGTCGGAACGGTCCACAAGGTGAGCGTGAAGGCGACGTAAATCGGTTGGCGGGTCAATCGGAACAAGCCGGTCTCGGGCATCGGCGGATAGACCGGCTTGCGTCCGCGAATCAGGGCGGTCCAGCCGAGACTCCCGGTCTGCAGCGCCAGCCCCGCGTCGGCCATTGACTTGCCGAGCAGCAGCCAGGACGCCGCATAGAGAACCACCATGCCGACCAGTGCGGCGCCGCTCGCCTGCCACCAGATCGTGCCCGTCGGAGTCCAGAGCGCGAACAGAGCCAGCACCTGCAGGGCGGCGATCGTCACGTAGGTCGTCGGCGACAGCGTGCTTCCGGTGCCGCGCGGGGCAAGCCGGGCAACGAAGGCCCTGCCCCGTTTGGTCAGCAGCAATGAATGGGCCAGCGGAAACTGGACCAATAGCGCGGCGTTGGCGATCCAGTTCCACGGCACAGGAACGGCACCCAGCGACCGGCTCATCCCGAAGAACATCGCTGCGATCATGGCCAGAACCCCGACGAGAAAGGACACGTGGCACAGGACGCCGTAGCTCAGCGCGATAAGGGTTTGACCCTTGTTTGTGCGGCTGTCCTCATGCGGTAACACGATTCCCACCGAACCTTCGCATCGCGGCGCCGCCGACAATCGGCCTCTGACGTAGCGTAGCCCCATGGGACTTCGCAAGCGCCTGCCGATGTTGCGCTGGTCGGTTTTACGCGCCGGCATCGGTGCCAGAAACTTCAACACCACGGGCCAGCTAGGCGACGGTCGCGAATCAGCTGCAGCCGATTACGTGGTGGCCCACGCGCGCCGAGGCGATATCGGCGACGCTCTGGCGAAGATGGATCAGTATTCCTATGACAAGTCGTTTCTGGTCAATGTTGGCGACGAGAAGGGCAAGTTGCTTGATGCCGCAGTCCGTCGGGCCAGTCCCCGGCTGGCACTGGAGTTGGGCACCTATTGCGGTTACGGCGCCCTGCGTATTGCCGCCGCTGCACCCGGGGCGAGGGTTGTCACCGTGGAGCTTTCCGGCGCTAACGCGGCAGTGGCGCAGCGCATCTGGACCCATGCGGGAGTCGCAGACCGTATCACCTGTGTGGTTGGCACTATCGGCGATGGTGGTCGCACCTTAGATGTGCTTCATACCGAGCATGGGTTGACTTCCGGTGCGCTGGACTTTTTGTTCATCGATCACGATAAGAACGCCTACCTGGCTGACCTGCTCGCCATCGTCGACCGTACGTGGCTGCACCGGGGTTCGATTGTGGTGGCGGATAACGTCGGATTTCCCGGATCTCCGAGATACCGGGCCTTCATGCGCGAGCAGCAGGGTAAGCAGTGGCAGACCACTGAGCATCGGACTCACGTCGAGTATCAGGATCTGATACCGGACCTGGTGCTCGAATCCGACTATCTCGGCTAGGCCTTCTGCGGCCGTCGACTAGATCGGTCCGTCTGCTGAACGTGGCCCGCCCTCACTGATCCCGAGGCGGTTGTGAAGCCTGACCAACGGCCGGGGAGCCCACCAGTTCCAGCGTCCCGCCACATGTATGAAGGCCGGCACAAGCACGAGCCGCACCAGAGTGGCATCGACAAGGATTGCCAGTGTCAGTCCTGTTCCGAACAAGCGCATCACCGCTACCTGGGCGGCGATCAACGCTGCGAATGAGATCGCCATGATCAGCGCTGCCGCTGTGATCACCCGGCCGGTGTGGGCCAGGCCCAGCGCAACACTCTCATCGTTGTCCGCGGATGTCTTCGCCGATGCGAGCCAGAACTCTCGGATCCGCGAAACCAGGAACACCTCGTAGTCCATCGAAAGGCCGAATGCCACACAGAACAACAGCACCGGCATATTGGCCACCAGCGTTCCGGTTGCAGTGGTCCCCAGTGCACCAAGGTTCCCGTCCTGGAAAATCCACACCATCGCCCCGAACGCCGCACTGAGCGACAGCATGTTGAGGATCAGCGCCTTGATCGGAATCACAACGCTGCCGGTGAGCAGGAACAGCAAAACCAACATGATGGTGGCGATCAATCCGAGCACCAATGGCAGCCGGGAGATGATTGCGTCAACGCTGTCCCGGTTCGTCTGCGCCAGTCCGCCGAACTCGACGACGCGACCGCCCGGAGTGGGCACCGAATGCATCCGGCTAAGTTGGGTCTCAGAAGCTTCGGAGAACAACGGCAGTGCGCTTCCGGCGGTCAACAATATGCTGCCGGATGCCTCGCCCGTAGCGGTCAACGGCGGGCCGGTCAGAGAGCCGGCCACGAAAGTACCGCTCGGAGCCGACACTGAGTTCACGTCGGGGATCCGAGAAAGATCAGCCGCGTACCGGTCGACCGCAGCGCGGTCCAGTCCAACAGAATCAATGATCACGATCGGGACCTCGGAATCGGAGTCAATGGCGAAGTCCGACCGCAACAGGTCACCGACCTGGTGCGCCGAGGCTGATTTCGGCAGCACCCGATCGTCGGGGAAGCCAGGCCGGACGCCGAAGAACGGGGCACCCAGGACGCCGAGTAGGACCACGACTGCCAGACCGATCGGTACAGCCCGCCGCATCACGAATCTCGTCGAGCGATACCAGAATTGCTGTTCTATCGGCAACGTTGCGGGTGCCGGCCGGCCGAGCATCCGGCGGATCGCTACCCGTACGTCCAGAGAATCCAGGCGGTCACCGAGCATCATGATGGCCGCCGGCGTGATGACGATGGCAGATATCGCGGCGAAGGCGACAGTAGCGACACCGGCGTAGGCAAACGACCTCAGGAAGTTCATCGGGAAGATCACCATCACCGCCATCGAGAGCGCCACGATGATCGCCGAGAACAACACCGTGCGGCCCGCGGTGACCATCGTCGTGACGACAGCCTTTTCTCGATCGGCACCCGCGGCCAACTCCTCGCGATAGCGACTGATCATCAACAGCGTGTAGTCGATGGCCAGGGCTAAACCCATTGCCGTGGTGAGATTCAACGCAAATATCGATACTTCGGTGAAGAAGGTGACAGTGCGCAGCACGGCCAGTGACCCGAGGATCGCCATCACCCCGACGCCGACCGGCAGAGCAGCGGCGAACACGCCGCCGAAGACCCAGATCAGCACGAGGAAGCTGAGCGGAATGACGATAGCCTCCAAGAGCACCAGGTCCCGCTTGGACTGCTCGGTGACTTGCAGATTCACCATCGCAGCACCGCCGGCCCGCACAACAATGCCGTCCCGCTCCCCGACTATCGCGTCAGTGAGTTCCTTGGTGTAGGACTGCTGCTTGCTCTCCGGTCCCACGATCCCGGTGACGATGAGACCCGACTTCTTGTCCGAGCTGACCAGAGCTGACGCGGCCGGAGGGGGTGCCGTCCAGGCAGAATTGATGGTTGCAGCATGCCCGGAGCGCTTGAGTTGATCGATGACCTCCACGGCAACCGCGCGCGCCTGTGGACTGTCATATCGATCGGGCGCGGTGACGACGATCACCAGCGGAACATCGCCACGTCCGAATTTATCGGTGAGCATCTGAGCAGTCCGGGAGGACTCGGCGGTTGGGTCCTGAAATCCACTCGGAGAAAGGTGCTGCGCTACCGGGATTCCAAAGACTCCGATCGCCACCATCAGCAATACCGCTACGCCGATGACCCGGCGTGGCGCAGCGATGGCGAATCTGGCAACGCTGTGCAGCATTCAATCAGTCTTTCACGCCACGCAGCCGACAGCCGCGGTCCCGGCCCGGCTGCGGGTGACTTGCGGTGCCCCCACCCGCTGGTAACTTTCCCCGTCACCTGTTTCCTGCGACCGTTGGAGGTCCCCGGGGTGTCAGATCCGATGAGTGTTTTCCCCGAACTGCTGATCGACGCGGGCGCCCAGTCCGACGCATATTCCCAGGATCTTTTCACCAGTCACTCCTGCGCCGATGCGGCTATCGACTCCGCGGCGCACGGCTGGGTAGGCCGGTCCGCGGCGGCGCTGTCCCTCACGGCCATCAGGTGGGTCGCTACGACGACGGAGTTGTCCACCCGCATCTGGCAACACGGCGAGGCTCTGCGCCTCAGCGGTGTGAATTTCGCGGCCACGGAGCGCCGCAACACCGATGCTCTCGCGGGGGTGCACCGGCCCGGTGACGGGTCATGACCCTGGGTCCCGGCGATATCGATCGCTGGGATGCCGAACAGGTACGGGCGGTGGCCCGCGCCGCGCGCAGCCGGGCGGAGTCGGCGTCGGCGGTGTCGGCGGCACTGCGGCAACTGCCCGTCATCGAGGCCTGGAGTGGCCTGGCAGCCCGCGCTGCCCGCGTCGCGATCGATTTGACCAGACTGGCGCTGGACGCCCACGCCGAGGAGTCCCGCGCAGTGGCCCGGGCAGCCGATCGGGCCGCTGAGGAGATCGAACGGGTGAAGTCGCGGCTGCGTAGCCTCGACAGTGATGCCCGCGCCGCCCACCTGATCGTTGACCGCGTTACCGGCACCGTGATTCCCGATACCGAATTCCAGGGAAACTCTGCGCAGTTCGCCACCGCGGCTGATCCCATCCTGATCAGGCTGAGCGGGATCCTCGCCGATGCCACCGCCATCGATGACGAACTGGCGCGGGCTATCTCCGACACTGCCATCGGGCTCCGGGAACCGAATGCTGCCGTCGCTGCGGCCGGGCCCGAGGAACGAAAGGCTTGGTGGGGCTCCTTGAGCCGGATCGCCAAAGATCAACTGCTGGAGCGCAATCCGGAAGCCCTGGGTAACTGCGACGGAATTCCCGCTGCAGACCGTAGCCGCGCGAACGTCACTGTAATGGCCAGAGATATCGATCGGATCGCCTCCATCGCAGCCGATTACGGCGTGCTTGTCGACGATGTCGCCGGCGAACCAGAACGATTCGGGCTCAGCACGACCGATGTCGTGCGGTACACCAACGCCCAACGGGTTAGTGAGGGACTCGACTACACCCAGTCCCAGACCGGTACTGAGGTTTACCTGTTTGTCTACCGGCCACAGGAATTCGGCGGACAGGGACGGACTGCAATCGCCATCGGCGACCCCGATCATGCGGGCCACACCGCCGTTGTGGTTCCAGGCACCGGCAACAACGTTGCAAACGGCTGGCTTGCCCACAGTGACGATGCGACCAATCTCTACGCCGAGACTCTGGCTGCCACCGGTCCGGGTCCCGGAGTCTCGGTACTGGCATGGATGGGGTACGACGCACCGGATTCCCTGGTGGATCCGCGGGTGAGCCAGACCCTGCTGGCCCGTCAGGGCGGGGCATTGCTCGCTGCAGACGTCAACGCGCTCAACGTGACTCACCACGGTCCGACACATGTGACCGTGGTGGGTCATTCCTACGGCGCCACGACAGTGGCCGATGCCGCGGCTGGACATCGGATGCAGGCTGATGACATCGTCCTCGTCGGTGCACCGGGTACCGATTTGGCCCGTGCGGCCTCCGATTTCGGCCTGCCCGCCGGGGGGCATGTCTACGTCGGTTCGGCGTCCACCGATCCGATCACCAATCTCGCCGGAATGTCGGGACGTGTTCCCGGTGTCGGATTCACGACGGAGCCGATCGGCCTGGGTGCCGACCCCGCCGCTAACGGATTCGGGTCGACCAGGTTTAAAGCTGAGGTCTCAGGGTGGACCTTGGGGTCATGGGGAGACCACGAGCACTACTTCGATAGCGGCTCGGAGTCCCTGTTCAGCATCGCCGATATCGCATCAGGTCACGGGGCGGCGCTGCAGGAACACGGGATGACCGCTGCGCACCGCGACAGCATCCTCGGCCCGTTTGCCTCCCGACTGGGATTGCCGGACTGGAGCATTCCCATCCTGGACCCAGAATTGCCCCGGCCCGCAACGAGCGGGCACTACCACCACCCGAGACCAAGTGCCGGGCCATGAGGACCGCCATCGCGGGGATCTTGTCGATCATCGCGGCGACGTGCGCCGCGGCCATTTCAGGATGTGGAGTGATGATGTCCGGCGTTATGAATCCGATGACACCGCAGCAATCCAGGAGCCAGGTCGTCGACGCGGCCAGGCAGGTCGTCGCAACCCTGGGTCTTGAGGTCGTCGAGGCGTGGTTCTGGCACTCCGCCTGTAACAGTCGTGGCGATCCACCCTTTCGGGGCCACATGCGAATCGGCTACCCGTTGGCGGGAAGTTACGAAGCCGCCAATGCCCAGATCACCTTGATGGCCGCCACACTCCAGCGCGCCGGGTGGTCCGCTGACCCCACCTTCCACAGCCACGCGCCCGCGCTGAAGAACAACAATGTGATCGTGATCCTGCGGCCGCAGGACCCCAACGCCGCAACCCGCGGCGTCGAGATACTCGGCGAATGTCGTGACATGACCACCACCATCGAGGGCCGCGGTCCGGTCCAGCCGGTCAATTTGAGCTGATGGCGCCATCTGTTCACCGCCGCGTTGCCTGAACCGAAGGCGGCCGGCGCCCGCCGGTGTGATACTCGCGCCACGGCTGAAATCATCCGGGGAGCACATTCATGAGCAAAGTCATTCACACCACGGGGTCAACGACGGCGTTGCCCGAGAATGCACAAACGATCGTTATCGACCACGAGCACAGTCGCACGGCGATGAGCCCCGACGCGCTGCGCCGCGGCATCGAGGACCACCTGCGCTATTCGCTGGGCCGTCCTGCGGCCCTCCTGCAGCCGCAGCACTACTACCACGCCCTTGCGCTGGCCGTACGAGACCGCATGCAGGATCGTTGGATCAAGACCACCCAGACCTACCTGCAGCAATCCTCGAAGGTGGCCTGCTACCTGTCCGCGGAATTCCTGCTCGGACCGCACCTGGGCAATAACCTGCTGAGCCTGGGGATCGAGGACGCTGCCCGCGAGGCGCTGGCCGCGATGGGCCAGGACTACCACGAGGTGCTCGACTGCGAGGAGGAGCCGGGCTTGGGAAACGGCGGCCTGGGCCGGTTGGCCGCCTGCTACCTCGACTCGCTTGCGACCCTGCAGCGACCGGCGATCGGCTACGGCATCCGCTACGAGTTCGGGATCTTCGATCAGGAGATCCACGATGGCTGGCAGGTCGAAACGACCGACAACTGGCTCAATGCCGGAAACCCCTGGGAGATCGCCAAGCCCGAACTGAACTATCGCGTCATGTGGGGCGGCCACACCGAGCGTTATCGCGACGAACGAAACGAGGAGCGGGTGCGGTGGGTGCCGCAACGCTCAGTCAAGGGTGTCTATTACGGCACCCCGATCCAGGGCTATGGCGTAAACACCTGCAACACGCTGACGCTGTGGAGCGCTCGCGCGATCAAAGAGCTGGCTCTCGACGCCTTCAACGCCGGGGACTACTACCGCGCGGTCGAAGACGAGGTGGTCTCCGAGACAGTCACCAAGGTGCTCTACCCCAACGACGAACCCGAGGCCGGCAAGCAGTTGCGGCTGCTTCAGCAGTATTTTTTCGTGTCGTGTTCACTGCAGGACATCCTGCACCTGATTGAAGACCTCGCAGGCAGCGACGTGCGCAAGCTTCCCGATCGGGTGGCGGTGCAGCTCAATGACACCCATCCCTCGATCGCCGTGGCGGAGCTGATGCGGCTGCTGGTCGACGAGCGCGGGCTCGGCTGGGATGAGGCCTGGCGCATCACAGTTGCGACGATGGGCTACACCAACCACACGCTGCTGCCTGAGGCGCTGGAGACCTGGCCCCTGTCGATGTTCGAACAGTTCCTGCCGCGGCACCTGGAGATCATCTACGAGATCAACCGTCACTTTATCGAGGAGGTTCGCGCCCGGTTCCCCGGTGACGACGCTCGGGTGCGGCGGATGTCGATCATCGGCGAGGACGGCGCCAAGTCAATCCGGATGGCGCACCTGGCCACGATCGGCAGCCATGCCGTCAACGGAGTCGCGGCGATGCATTCCGAACTGGTCAAGACCACCATTCTCAAAGATTTCTACGAGCTGTGGCCGGAACGGTTCAGCAATAAAACCAACGGCGTGACACCGCGGCGTTTTATGGGCCTTTCCAACCCCGGGCTGCGCAAGTTGCTCGACGACACCATCGGCGAGGGCTGGATGGTCGACCTGCAGAAATTACGCGCGTTGGAACCCCTGGCCGGCGATGCGGAATTCGGCCAGCGCTGGCGGGCCGTCAAGCGCGGGAATAAGGCTCAGCTGTCGGATTACGTCGCGGCGAAGACCGGCGTCCAGCTCGATCCGGACTGGCTGTTCGACGTCCAGGTCAAGCGCATTCACGAGTACAAGCGCCAGCACCTCAACGCCCTGCACATCATTACTCTCTACAACCGGCTCAAGCAGAACCCGGGTCTGGAGATCGCCCCCCGCGCATTCGTCTTCGGCGGCAAGGCGGCTCCCGGGTATCACATTGCCAAACTGATCATCAAGCTGATCAACTCCGTCGCGGAGACTGTGAATTCCGACCCGGAAGTCAACGATCGCATGAGGGTGGCGTTCATCCCCAACTTCAACGTCAAGAACGCCGAGCTGATCTACCCTGCCGCCGATCTTTCCGAGCAGATCTCCACCGCCGGTAAGGAGGCCTCCGGAACCGGCAATATGAAGTTCATGATGAACGGCGCGCTGACTATCGGCACCCTCGATGGGGCCAACGTCGAAATGCGTGAAGAAGCCGGCCCGGAGAATTTCTTTCTATTCGGACTGACCGTCGAGGAGGTGCATGAGTTACAGCGTCAGGGGTATCGGCCGCGCGAATACATCGCCCGCAGCGCAGAGCTCGCGGGAGCACTCACCTCGATCGCTGACGGCCGGTTCTCTCACGGCGACACCGAGGTCTTCGCCCCGCTGATCTCCAACCTCAGTGACCATGACCATTTCCTGGTGCTTGCCGATTATGCCGACTACATCCGCTGCCAGGATGAGGTCAGCCGAACCTGGGTTGATACGCCGACCTGGACGCGCAAGTCGATTCTCAACTCCGCGCGCAGCGGGAAATTCTCCTCAGACCGGCCGATCACCGAATACTGCGACGAGATCTGGAACGTCGGACCCGTCCCTATCACGGACTGATCCCGATGACCGCGACACAGCAATCCTCGTGGCAGGTATCGCGGCACAACCCGATCGCCGACGAGGTGATCGGCGCGATCGACGGCTGGTGGCGCGCCGCCAACTACCTGTCCGTCGGCCAGATCTACCTGCTCGACAATCCGCTCCTGCGGACCCCACTGTCGCGCGACGACGTCAAGCCACGACTGCTCGGGCACTGGGGCACAACACCGGGGCTGAACTTCCTCTACGCCCACCTCAACCGGATCATCTCCAATCGCGGACAGTCCACCATCTACATCACCGGTCCCGGCCATGGCGGTCCAGGACTGGTTGCGAGCGCCTATCTCGATGGCACGTACTCCGAGACCTATCCCGATATCACCCCGGACGCCGAGGGCATGCGCCGGCTGTTCCGCCAGTTTTCCTTCCCCGGCGGAATCCCGTCCCACGTCGCTCCGGAGACACCCGGATCGATCCATGAGGGTGGCGAACTCGGCTACGCGCTGTCGCATGCCTACGGGGCGGCGTTCGACAATCCCGACCTCCTGGTGGCTGCAGTTGTCGGCGATGGCGAGGCCGAGACCGGTGCGCTGGCGACCAGCTGGCACTCCAACAAGTTCCTCCATCCGCTACATGACGGCGTGGTTCTGCCGATCCTGCACCTCAACGGCTATAAGATCGCCAATCCGACTGTGCTGGATCGCATCCCACTGGATGAACTACGCAGCCTGATGATCGGATATGGACACCATCCATACTTCTTCGAGGTGGAAGATATCGGGGAGCCAACCCCCCAGGACCATTCCGACGCCCATCGCCGGTTCGCGCACCTTCTCGATGACGTGCTTGATGACATCGCGGCGATCAAGGCCAATGCCGCAGCCGGGGATGAAACCCGGCCGCGGTGGCCGATG
>Ga0164295_10000559_pt1 | contig 31481 bp, 27 predicted proteins | sample GEODES006metaG_FD_111798 | JGI IMG/M metagenome (GOLD analysis project Ga0164295, IMG submission 111798) | Oligotrophic lake water microbial communities from Sparkling Lake, Wisconsin, USA - GEODES006 metaG | ecosystem: Environmental > Aquatic > Freshwater > Lake | place: USA: Sparkling Lake... | reverse complement strand
CTACGCTCAGGTACATTCGATTCGGCCTATGGCAGAGTGGTACGACAACCTCCATCCCGTTTGGCAAGCGCTGATTCGCGTCTTGCTTTTTGTTGGACCCCTGCTCACGATGGTTCCAGCACTTATTTGGTTTGAGCGCCGAGTTTTGGGTTGGTTCCAAGACCGAATTGGACCAAACCGAGTCGGCAACATCACTTTCCAAAAGAAGGACAAGTGGGTTCCAGAGTTCCTGCGTGGAAAGAAGATTCGGCTCTTCGGACTGATCCAGCCAATCGCTGACGGTATCAAGCTCTTCTTGAAAGAGGACATCACGCCGAGTTCGGTCGACAAGGTCATCTACTTCATTGCTCCCGCGCTGGCGCTTTTCCCTGCCTTCGCACTTGGTGCAACTCTGCCTTGGGGACCTTTCAAGGGGCTGACGCCCGTTGCCGACGTCAACATCGGTGTGCTGTGGATCATGGCGATCAGCTCGCTTGGAGTTTACGGCGTCGTTTTGAGCGGTTACGCCTCTAACAACAAGTACTCGCTACTCGGCGGTCTTCGATCATCCGCTCAGCTCATCAGCTACGAGCTTGGCATGGGTGTTTCGCTCGCTTGCATCGCGCTTTCTACTGGGTCGCTGAAGCTCACCGATATGGTGACCGCGCAGGAAGGCCCGCTTTGGGGAGTTGTTCCTTACCTTTCGAACTGGAACATCCTCACGCCACACGGCGCGATTGCCGCCGTTGTGTTTGCGATTTGTATGGTCGCCGAGACAAACCGCGCTCCGTTCGACTTGCCTGAAGCAGAGAACGAATTGGTCGCGGGCTACCACACCGAGTACAGCTCGATGAAGTTCGCCGTGTTCTTCATGGGCGAATACGCGGCGATGGCGGTTTACGGTGGAATCTTTGCCACCGTCTTCCTAGGTGGCTGGCACATGCCGATTCCGGTTCGATGGGACTACGTCGCAGAAGCTCAGCCGATGCTCGCGGGCTTGATGGGCTACTTCCAGTGGGCCGATTTCTGGATGGCCCCGATGTGGTTCCTGCTCAAAGTCTGGATCATCATTTTCGGATTTGTTTGGCTCCGAGCCACGATGCCTCGTTTGCGATATGACCAGCTCATGTCACTCGGATGGAAGACGTTGTTGCCGATCGCAACGGTCAATCTGATCGTCGTGGCGACTTGGCTTCTGCTTCAGGAAGTTGCCGGACCTGGACCAGCACTGGCGCTTTCGGTTTGCACTTTCGTCGCCCTCTGGGTGATCTTCCGCGCAGTTACCCGGCTTGAGCCCAATAAGGAGACCTTCCTGCCAAACCGCGAGATCACGATGGTTGAAGTAAAGCCAGCTGAGAAGCCTGAGGCTCCGGAGGCGTCCGTTGCTTAATCTTTTTGCTGCCGCGGCACCGAAGATGGCGGGGTTTGCAATTACAGGCGAACTTCTATTCTTTGTGGCCCTTGCCGGGCTGGCCATGCTCTCTGCCGTTGGTGTTGTTGCTTTCAACAACGCCGTTCGTAGTGCCCTCTGCTTGGTTCTGAACTTCTTCGTTTTGGCTGCGATTTACTTCACGCTTAACGCGGAGATGATGGGCATCACCCAGGTCGTGGTTTACACCGGCGCCATCATGGTCCTGTTCTTGTTCGTGATCATGCTGCTTAACATCGGAGCACCACAGCTTCTTTCGGACAAGAAAGACCCTAAGACAGCGGTTGGCATGACGCTTGGCATGGTGATGTTCACGCTGGTCGCGCTACAGGTTCTGCCTGGGTTGATGTCGAAGACGCAACCGGGCGCTCCCAACGACTACGGCTCTCCGGTCAATGTTGGCCGCGCACTTTTCACCGGGTTCGTCATTCCGTTCGAAGCTGTCAGCATCCTGCTGCTCATTGGCATCGTTGGTTCGATTTTGCTGGCGAAGCGCCGCTTTTAGGAGATTTGTTGATTCTTATGCGACACACAACATTGGTTGAAGGCGGCAAGAAATGAGCGGAGTTCCACTCGCCGCCTATCTGGCGCTAGGTTTGTTCATGTTCATGACCGGGGTTGTCGGCGTCGTTATTCGCCGAAGCCCAATCGTGATCTTTATGTGCATCGAATTGATGCTCAACGCGGTCAACCTGACTTTCCTCGCCTTCGCTCGCTACCAGTTTTCGCCGATGGTTGCCGGAAACAGCTTTAGGGAAGGCCAGAGCGCGATGGCCGGCCAGATGATGGTGATTTTTGTTATGGCGGTTGCAGCGGCGGAAGTTGCGGTCGGACTCGGAATTATCATGGCGATCTTCCGACTACGTGAAAACATCGACATCGATGAGATGAACTTGCTGAAGGGCTAAATGGATAACAACGCAGTCTGGCTCATCATATTGCTGCCGATCCTTGGGTTTTTGATCCAAGGATTGGCTGGCCCTTCGCTTCAGCGCAAGATCGGAAAGAAGGCGCTTGGCGTTTTGGCCGTCCTTCCGATCGCTGCTTCCTTTGTGCTCGGACTGATGCTGACTCAGGGACTAGCGAGTCAGGAGCATGCCGAGGCTGTAATCGTGTCCGGCGGCAGTTGGATCAACATCATGGGACTCAACATCCCGTTCGAATGGGTTGTCGATCCGCTGTCCATGACGATGGTGCTCATCATCACTGGAGTTGGCGCGCTGATTCACCTTTACTCGACCGCATACATGGCCGAGGAAAAGGATTTCTCACGATTCTTCGCTTACCTAAATCTGTTCGTCGCCGCAATGCTGGTGTTGGTGCTCGGCAACAACCTGCCTCTCCTGTTCATCGGCTGGGAAGGCGTCGGACTTTGCTCGTACTTGCTCATCGGATTTTGGTACACCGACACGGCAAACACGAAAGCGGCAAATAAGGCGTTCATCGTTAACCGAGTTGGCGACTGGTCCTTGATGTTGGGCCTGTTCCTGATCGTCGTTGTGATTAGCGGAGCAAACATCCCCGTCGAAGACAACCGCTACCTCAGCTACGACGCGATGCTCCCGGCGCTGACCACGGCTCTGAAGGCCAACCCTGCCATGGCAACGGCAATCGCCCTGTTGCTCTTCGGCGGCGCGGCTGGTAAGTCGGCGCAGTTCCCGCTTTACGTTTGGCTGCCTGACGCAATGGCCGGCCCGACCCCAGTTTCGGCTCTCATCCACGCGGCTACGATGGTCACCTCCGGGGTCGTTCTCCTGAACCGGATGAACATCGTGTTCCAGCTTTCGCCAACCGCGAGTGCGGTTGTTTGCGCCGTTGGAGCGTTCACGGCTTTGTTCGCGGCAATCATCGCCTTCGGACAAACCGACATCAAGAAAGTTCTGGCTTACTCGACGGTGTCGCAGCTCGGCTTCATGTTCATTGCCTGCGGTGCTGGTGCTTACTGGGCTGGCATGTTCCACGTCACGACACACGCATTCTTTAAGGCGCTGTTGTTCCTCGGCGCGGGTGCCGTCATCCATGCAATGTCGCACGAGCAAGACATGCGACACTACGGCAAGCTCGCCAAGTATCTGCCGATCACTTTTGGCACCATGATGGTCGGCACGCTCGCCATCGCTGGCGTTCCGGGGCTCTCAGGCTTCTACAGTAAGGAAGCCATCCTGGGTTCTGCGATTGCAAACTCGCACGCAGGCCAGCTGAGTGCAATCTCTGGCTGGGTTGGGCTTGGCGTCGCGGCGCTCACCGCGATGTACATGGGACGACTTGCGATGCTGACGTTCTTCGGCAAAGAAGAACGATGGCGCAAGCTTCCGGTCGCTGAGCATCACGACCACGAAGAAGGACACGATGACGATCACGGTCACGGTCACGCACTGACCGGAGACCACAAGCCGAAGGAAGTTCCGGTTTCGATGTGGCTTCCGCTTGTTGTTCTGGCGGTCCTCAGCGCCGGAGCAGGTCTTATCCTCAACGAAGGAAAGCGATTTGAGCATTGGCTCTATCCATCCGGACTTTCGCAGCTTGGCGAACTGAAGCACGAAGTCCCGAATCTCGAAATTTACAGCTACATCGCCGCTGGGCTCGGACTGCTTGCCGGAGTTCTGGTCTACATCGGCGGACTTCCGGCGAAGGAAGGACTCGACGAAACCAAGTGGGCTCGATGGCGTAGCGCGGCCGCGAATCAGTTTGGCTTTGATGCCCTCATGACGAATTTGTTTGCGGAAGGCGGACGAGACGTTGCTATCGGCACGAGCTCATTCCTGGAAGATCAGGTGATTGACGGTGCGGTAGAAGGCTCGGCATCTGGAACCCGTAACTTCGGCGGCTGGCTCCAGCAAATTCAGACCGGTGCGGTGCGACTCTATGCAATGTTGATGTTGCTCGGCGGGGTCGGCTTTGTCGGCTACTTCCTCTTCATCGTCAACCGAGGTGGAAAATGAACGTCCCTTTGAGCGCGCTTATTTGGTTCCCGGCGCTCGGCGCGCTGATCCTTCAGCTCCTCGGATTTGTCAACAAGTCTAAGGACATCAAGAGCATCGCGGTGCTTTTCACCACGGTAGCCCTTGGGCTTAACCTGGCGGTTTTAAGTAAATCGAATTCCGGCACCTACTTGTTCCAAGCGGTGGAGTCGGTTTCTTGGATCGAGAATCTGGGCATCCGGTACCTCGTCGGCTACGACGGAATTTCCTTCTGGCTGACCGTGCTCACCACATTGATGACGCTCATCATCGTGGTTGCAACTCCGGAAACCACAAAGAACCTTCGCGGATTCTTTGGACTGGTGCTGCTCCTTGAAACGGCCATGCTAGGGTCGTTCTGCGCGCTAGACCTGGTCCTCTTCTTCAGCTTCTTTGAACTCACCCTGATTCCGATGTTCTTCTTGGTCAGCCTTTGGGGCGGACCAAACCGAAACAAGGCAGCGGCGAAGTTCGTGATCTACACCTTCGCCGGATCAATCTTCATGCTCGTGGGGATCGTGGCGTTGGCGCTTCAGCATCAGAAGGTCACGGGACAGCTGGACTTCAGCATTATCAACATCCAGGCGTCGGTTGCCAGCGGAAAGTTCTGGGCGAATGCGATCCAGGCGCAAACGTTCATCTTCTGGGCACTCGCGCTCGGCTTTATGGTTAAGACTCCTGCCTTCCCATTCCATTCTTGGATCGGCGACACGTACGCGGAGTCTCCAACCGCAGGTCCAATCCTGTCGAGCGTGATGGTGAAGATGGGAAGCTACGGTTTCCTTCGGTTCTGCTTGCCGCTCTTCCCAGAGGCGGTTCAGTCGCAAGCACCCGTGTTCATGGCGATTGCGACCATTGGCATTCTTTACGGCGCATTGGTTGCCATCGCGCAAACCGATATGCGGCGAATGATTGCTTACTCTTCGCTGTCGCACATGGGATTTGTGCTTCTCGGAATCTTCAGCCTTTCCTACAAGGGCATGATCGGTGGGTCATTCCAGCAATTCAGCCACGGTATCACGACTGGCCTCTTGGTCCTGCTTGTTGGTTACTTGGTTGAGAAGCACGGCACCGCCGACATGAATGCCTTCGGCGGATTGAAGGCCAAGATGCCACTCTTCGCGGGACTGTTCCTTTTAGGAATGCTCGGAAGCGTCGGACTCCCGACCACAAACGGCTTCATTGGCGAGTTCCTGGCCCTCATGGGCGCCTACGAAACTGGAGCCCGCGGGCTCTTTGGGCTATCGCCCGGATTCGCGATTGCGAGCGGTCTCGGCGTCGTGCTTGGCGCGGTGTATCTGTTCGTGATGTTCCAAAAGGTCTTCTACGGTCCGGTCAAAGTTACGGAAGGACCAGACTGGCAGGACATCCCGGTCGGTAAAGCGCTCCCTGCTTTCGTGCTTGTCTTCTTCGTCTTCGTTGGTGGTCTGTACCCGAACCTATTCTTCGGGCAGATGGAAGCCAGCACCCAGGCGACACGGTTGATGGCGATCAGCGAGGCGACAAAGCGACCGTCCTGGAAGGATAAGCCGGAAGAGGTAACGATTCGAGTTGCCCTTGAGGATCCAATGCAGGGCCAGTACATCCGAACCGGCTCCGAAAGACTTATATCATCTTCTCGACTCCACGGAAACGTGGACGAGAAACGGGAGATTCGATGATTCAGACACTGATGCCGAATACAGACTGGAGCATGGTGCTCCCCATTGCCATGGTCGCAGTGGCGGGGATTTTTGCGCTCATTTTGGAGATGCTCTTTCCAAAGCGAGACAACAACCTGATCGTCGTAGCGGCGTTTATCGGACTAGCATTTGCAGCCGCACTGCTAATCCGTCAGTTCGGCGCTGAAACCTCTACGAGCTTCGCAGGAACGGTTATTCGGGATCAGTTCGGCTTGGCGATGCAGTTGGTCTGCGTCATTGGCGCTGCAGCTACGATCATGTTCTCTGAGGGCTACCTCCGAGAAAAGAAGATCCCGTTTGGCGAGTTCTATCCGCTAATGCTCTGGAGCACCGTCGGTGCAATGATGATGTGCTGCACCGAGAACATGCTTGTCATGTTCGTCGGATTGGAAATCCTCAGCATCGCGCTCTACGTTCTTGCCGGTATCAGCCGTGTTGAAGAGAAGGGCGAAGAAAGCGCGCTCAAGTACTTCCTTTTAGGAGCGTTTGCGAGCGGCTTTCTTCTTTATGGAATCGCGAACGTCTACGGCGCGACAGGCGGACTTGGGATTGAGGGCATCAGCCAGGCTTGGGCAACTAAGGATGCAAACGTTCAGGCGCTCCTTGCCTTTGGCCTTGCATTGTTGCTGATCGGGCTCGGCTTTAAGGCCAGCTTCTTCCCGTTCCACCAGTGGACGCCAGACGTTTACCAAGGCGCTCCGACCAACGTGACCGCGTTCATGGCGACGGTTGGAAAGACCGCCGCATTCGCTTTCCTGTACCGCTTGCTTGAGGCTGCGACTGCGATGCAAGCGATCTGGGCACCGGCTCTTGGCCTGATCGCCGTGTTGACGATGCTCTACGGAAACATCGTTGCTTTGATGCAGAAAGACGTTAAGCGCGTGCTTGGCTACAGCTCGATTTCTCACGCTGGCTACATTCTTGTCGCTTTGATCGCACACGGGAAGAACCCGGGCCGCATCGGACCGGAGACGATCGTTTATTACGTTCTCAGCTACACATTTATGACCATCGGCTCATTCGCGGTGATCTCGCTGATGGCGCACGATGGCAAGGAGTCCACCGGACTCGATGACCTCCGCGGACTTTGGCAGAGATCGCGCGTTGCGGCGTCTTGTATGGTCGTCTTCATGGTCTCGCTCATCGGATTTCCACCGACTAGCGGTTTCTTTGGAAAGATGCTGATATTCCAGGATGCGTTGAACGCAGACCTGTTGCCGCTCGCAATCGTGCTGGCAGTTTCTAGCATCGTGAGTGCGGCTTACTACCTTAACATCTGTCGCCTAGTGGCGCTCACTGACAGCCCTACCGAGGAGGTCAGCTTTGCTCAGTTCCGACCAGCGATCCAAAACACCTGCGTCCTTTGCGCTGCAGCAGTGATCGCAGCGTGGGTGTTCTACTCACCGCTGACTCAGTTCCTAGCCGCCCGCTAAATCTTGTTGCCATTCGGCAAGTTCCGCTTTGAAAGCCGCGTAGTCCGCCTCGGACCACGCGGCTTTCGGTATCGGAACAACCCCAAGTCGACGAGTGTGAATCAGGTCAAGGTCGCCGAGGGAATCGATCCGGCGAAAGGACTCCCGAAGCATCTTCATTCCTTCTTTGTTGTCGCCTTGGAAGTACAGGGCCGTCTCATCTCCCAGTACCTTGCAGCCCCGGGTGAAGAGCCGGCTGGACTTGCTAGAGGCGAGAAATGCTCGACCCGGAATCGTTAGCGGCCACAGAAGAGCCATCGCACCAATGGCGCGCAGGATTCCGGTGCCAAACGCAAGCGCTACGATGCCAAAGAGCGGAATGGTAAGGGCGAACCACCAGAACGACTTGAAATAGGTGATCGCGCCGACTTTCGCTAGATCAAACCTTGAGACGGTGAAACGCTCAGAGGTGAAACGAACCTCAGGTGGCACTTGGTCATTGTGACATGCCGTCTACTGGGCATCTGCGCCATACTTGGCCATGCTCATCGAAGAGCGGAAAAATGGCGTTTTGCACCTTGGGCTTAACCGTCCCGAGGTCCGGAACGCGTTCAACGCCTCGCTCATTCAAGCTCTCACCGCGGCACTTTCTGGGATTACAGATGGTGACCGAGCGGTTGTCATTTCTGGCGTGGGAGAAGCCTTTTGCGCCGGCGGTGACCTGAACTGGATGCGAGAGCAAGCGACCCAGTCGGAGGCAGAAAACGCCTCCGATGCCCTGAAGCTTTACGAGATGTTCGATGCCGTGTACCGATGTCCGGTGCCGGTGATTGCCCAGGTTCATGGCCCGTGCTTTGGCGGTGGATGCGGCATCGTTGCGGCGGCGGACATCGTGGTTGCTGCGTCCAACGCCCTCTTCGCGTTTAGTGAGGCAAAGCTCGGCTTAGTCCCAGCGACCATTTCGCCCTTCGTTCTGCGAAAAATTGGGAGCTATTCCCGCGAGCTTTTTGTAACCGCCATGCCCTTTGATGCTGTTCGAGGCAAAGAGATCGGTCTGGTCAATACGGTTGTGGATGAAGCCGAATTGGAGCCGACCGTTGCGAGGTTGCTAAAAGCGATCCTGGCCAACGGACCTTCGGCCGTTCGGGCAAGCAAACAACTGGCCATTTCTGCACCCTTCGGCGGAGACGCGGCGGCTGAGTTGCTCGCCAAAACTCGCGCTGGGGCAGAGGCAAAGGAAGGCATCACCGCGTTCTTGGAAAAGAGAAAGGCGAATTTTGGAGTCGCGAATGATTAAGTCTTTGCTCGTTGCGAATCGGAGCGAAATCGCTTGCCGAATTTTTCAAACTTGCCGCGAGCTCGGCATTCACACCATCGCGGTCTATAGCGATGCCGATGCGGGTCTGCGCTTCGTTCGGGAGGCGGATGTGGCGGTTCGGCTCGGACCGGGGCCGGCTTCTGAGAGCTACTTGCGCGCGGACTTAATTCTTGCGGCAGCGGTCGAGCACGGTGCAGACGCCATCCATCCCGGCTATGGATTCTTAAGCGAGCGAGCGGAGTTTGCAGAGGCGTGTATTGCCGCCGGGATTCGATTTGTCGGACCAAGCGGTGCGGCCATGCGAAAGCTCGGAACAAAGGCCGATGCGAAGGCGCTGGCAAGAATCGCAGACGTTCCTTCGGTGCCAGGTTTCGAGGGGCAAGGACTCTTAGAGGAGCTCCAAGCTGCGGCGGAGGGCATTGGCTATCCCGTGATGCTAAAAGCATCGAGCGGCGGTGGCGGGCGCGGAATGCGGATTGTGCACGAGCCAAGCTCGTTTGCGGATGAGTTTCATCTGGCTTCGGATGAAGCGTTGAAATCATTCGGGGACGGAACGATGTTGGTGGAGAAGTACGTTCGAAATCCCCGCCATGTGGAAGTTCAATTCATCGCGGATAACCACGGTAACGTAGCAACGCTTTTTGAGCGGGAATGCAGCATTCAGCGGCGACACCAGAAGCTGATCGAAGAAGCCCCCGCTGCTCGTGCCGTGCCATGGGACGCGATGCGGGACGCGACGAGGAAGCTGGTCCGCGCGGCGGAGTATCAAAACGCGGGAACGGCAGAGTTTATTGTTGATCCCGGAACGGACGCGTTCTACTTCCTAGAGGTCAACGCGAGATTGCAGGTCGAGCATCCAGTCACCGAAGCAATCACCGGAGTTGATCTGGTGGCGGAGCAGATTCGGGTGGCCGCGGGCGAGCCACTTTCATTTTCTCAAACCTTGATTGACGGCGAGCGAAGCCAGATTTTTGGCCATTCCATCGAGGCGCGGATTGTTGCTGAGAACCCCGGAAAGGGCTTCGTGCCGTCGCTCGGAAAGATCCGAGCTTGGCTCACTCCACGCAACCCGCACATCCGGGTTGATTCGGGATTTGAAGTTGGCGATGAAGTCAGTCGTTTTTATGACTCTATGCTCGCGAAAATCATCGCGCATGGTCCTGATCGCGCGACGGCGGTCCATCGGCTTCGAGCCGCCCTGCTGGATCTTCATATTCTTGGGGTCGATACCAACGCCGGATTGATCATCGATCTGCTGGCCGACGAAACGTTCCGGTCTGGCCATATCCACACCGGGACGCTCACGACATTTTTGGAGACCTGGAGTGTTCCGGAGCCCGGTCCAGAGTTAGCCCTCGTCGCGGCAAGAGCCACGGCGACAAACTCAAGTAGTACGGCCGGTGGCTCCATTCGCGAGAATCAACAACCCGCTTGGGCTTCTCTTGATGGCTTCCGTAATGCGCGTTCTTAGTCTCCTCGCGATTTGCCTTCTGCTTGTCGGTTGCCGCGTTGAGTATCCGCCCGAGAAGCCGAAGGTGGGAGCATGGTACTGGCATAGCCCGGTGGAAGTAACCTTGCCGCAGGCGAGCGAAGCAAAGTCGGCTGGCCTAGATGAACTTTACGTCCGCGCCGGCACCTTAACCTATGACGGCGAGCGATACCAGATTCACCTACAGCAAGAATGGAAGCAAAGCGAGCCATTTGGCGTCCGGCTTGTGTACAACGCAGACGCAGGCGCGCTGCGGCACATTGCTTCAGCGCTCGGTGACTCGTCGGATTCAAATGCAAGCGCGGAGGAGAAAGACTCTCTGATTCGACAGATTGCCGACGAGATCGGTAACGCTTACCATGAAGACGAGAGGCTGGCCCAAAACGCCGGACTAACGGTTAGAGGGATTCAACTCGATTTCGACTTGCCCCAGAGTCGGCTACGGGATTATGCGAAGTTGGTTCGCAAGATTCGTGAACGGCTAGTGAGTCGTGAGTTCTCCGTCACCGCACTTCAATCTTGGGTCGGAACGCCGGAATTTAAGGAACTGCAGGAAGCGACAAGCTGGACCGTTCCGCAGCTATATGAGGGCTACCTAAGTGAGGGGCCCAAGAAGATGCACCTAAGCGACTATGGACAATTGAAGCGCATGTTTGAAAAGCTCAACGAATCCGGGCACTCGTACCGAATCGGGATTCCCGCATATAGTCAGGCTTACCTGTTCGATGAGCGCGGACAGTTTGTAACGGTGCACCGCGGCCTAACGCTTGAACAAGCATATAAGCATCCCGAGATGGAGTTTGAGAAGCACACTTCAAGCCGTGGAGAGCAACTCGTTCGGTTCCGGGCAATCCGGGCCGGAGCGGACGGGCGCGGCAAAGGGTACCGACTCGTTTACGCCGTGACCGGACCCGAGACCGTTCGCGAGTTTATGGAAGCAATCGGCAAATTGCCGGGGGCCAAACGGCAAGGGGTGATTCTGTATCGGTGGACCGGAGATGAGGCGCCAGAGATTTGGAGAGGGCTAAAGACGGGCTATGACTCGAGCTTTGGGTACGAAACGAATATTCAGCGCGACGTTTCGGCCCTTGTGGACACAAACGGCAAAATGCGGCACGAGGTGGCGATAACCCTGTCGCAAGGGAAAGATGCAATGATGAGCCTCGATCCGAACGGGTTCAAGGTTGATTTGGAATGGCGCGGAATCACGGTGCTACGGGCCCGTGCCCGTCGGCTTAAGTCTTCCGTCACTACACCAGCGCTAGTATCGAAGATGACTCTGACCGGTCCTGGCCTCGAAGCGGGGCAGAAGACGGTGGTCTATGTCAGCACCGAAGGCTCGGGAGAACTGATGGTCACTGTCACCGGCAAATCTAGTTCTGGCGAATCTATCACACGTGACCCAGTTCGGTTAGAATTGAATTAATGTCGACTCGACGGGTTGGTTTTGTGATCGGAAGCATCGCGGCAAGCGCGCTGGTGCTGGCTTGTACGGGCGAGTATTACGACACGGTTTACTTCAACTCCCCAGACGTCGATTGGGGCGTGCCTCCCTCGCCGATGTTGATCTCAAGCTGGGATGAACGCTCGCCGCGATCGAATCCGTACTACAACCAGCGGTACGAAGTCGACAACGACATCTACACGCGCGAGGAGAAGGCGACCAACCTCGATGCCCGCTTGTTTGCGGATTTAAGCAAGCAGAACTACCGAGCCGCTCAGGTCACGGCGAAGGCGCAGTTCGATTTCACCCGAGGCAAAGTTGAGCGGTACCGTTTGCTGAGCGAAGCAACCCAATTGGCTTCGGCAAAACCGTCGGCGGATTGGGCGCGGTTCTTTGCTGGCTACCGAAAGGAAACGGCAAAGCCCGGTTCTGGGCTTGGCGATCTCGCTGCCGTGAAGAGTCCGGCCGTTCTTCCTTTTGCGCTGTATGTGCGGGCAGATTCCGAACTAGACGCGGCGAAGGCAGCGGCCCTGTTTGGTCAGGCAGCTCGGCTAGGCGGTCCACGCAAACTTCCGGCTTCCGTCATGGCGGCGCGAAAGGGAATGGAAGCGGCGTATCCGTTTCAAAGCAATCCAGTTGCCAAGTACCAGCCGATCGGATTAGCCGCGACATCCCGCTTCGAGTCCATCGCGAAGAATCCGGCGGCAACGCGGTTTCACTGGAACGCCCAGCATTGGCTCGTTCGCCCGCTGTTTGCCAACAAGAAATATGACCAAGCCGCCCTTAAGTACCTAAGGCTGGTTGGATCGGCGACGCAAGACAGCGATGAGCTGAGCGCTCTCAGCAGCTTCCGAAAGTCGTACTTGCGCCTCAGCCCGGCCCAGGCAAAATCGTTCCGAGCCGGAGTGCTGGCCGACCAGACTCTAGCGGAGGAGTACCTGGCGTTTCGGCTCTACCATTTCTATCGCAGTTGGGAAGATGAGAGCCCAAAGGCGGACATGAAAGCCCTGAACGCGCTTGCCAACGAGGTGACGGATCGCTATCCGCAACTTCGACCAGAGCTTGCGGCTCGAGTTGCAGAGATTGCCTTCTTGTCTAAAGACTATCAGCGAGCCGTCGTCATGGCTCGAGGCGTGCCTTCGACTGCGAAGGGAGCGGACCTAGCGACTTACGTACTCGCCGCTTCTCTTGAGAAGCAGGGCAAGCAAGCCGATGCCATGAAGTTGCTTGCGACGTTTGAGACTCGCTTCCCAAAGAGCTACTTGAAGAACTCTGCGATTGAGTATCGGGCTACCCAGCACATCCGAGATAAGGACTTGAGTCTTGCACTGGAAGATTTTGAGAAGCTGGGCTATCGGATGGATGTTGCCTACTTGCTCGATGTCCGCATGACTCCAGAAGAGGTCTACGTTGTAGCGAAGAGCAACGAAGCAAAACCTAACGCCGAGAAGTATAAGTTGGCCGCGGGATATCGATTCCTTCGAAAAGGGTTCTACTCAGAAGCAGAAAAGTTCTTTGAGGCAATTCCGGAGGCTCGACGAAAGAAACTCGCCGAGGTTGGGGAGCGGAACTATGCCTGGCTTCAAGACGACGGCCTCCTAGATTCGATTCCTGATCCTCTGCAGACCACGCGAGAGCTGAAAGCCCTTGAAGCGAAGATCTCAACTGCCACGGGTAGCGCGAAGGCGGCAGCAAAATACGAGCTTGCAAGTTACTTCTATAACCGAAGGAATCTGCTGCTCTATAACGCTTCGCTCTGGCAAGGTGGACGCGGCGTCTTGGTCGGTCTCAACACTGGCGTAGCGGATGACTGGGATAAGAAGGCGGTTACTGAGCATTGCTTTGAGCACGAAGCATTAGCGCAAGCGCGAAAGATCTGTTTGGAGATATCCGCCGAGTTTCCCAAGGAAGCGGTTTCTGCAAAGGCGCTCTATCGAGCAGCAACGGCAACGAGACGACTTGCGGACTTTAACGGATGGTGGCGGTACGAAACCGGCGCGACTTACTACACCAGCGCGGCCGATTTGCTCAAACGGGTCTATTCCGAGTTTCCGTCAAGTGAACTTGCCGCGAACGCGAAAAAGTACGAATCGGTGTATCGAGAAGAAGGAAAAGACACCGTCGTTTCGACGATGTTTTCAACTCCGCGCTAAAGCGTCGTGCTCAGCCGTGTTTGCGCGGCCGCAACGTTCAAGTTCGCCTGGCGGATGCTTTGCCATCGCAGACGCTGTTCATCGGAAAGGATCGCTTGGATGCGGGCCGACTCCGATGGACTTGGCTCGCCTGAGCAAGCGAGCAGCGTGAGATGAATCTTCTCCGACTGTTGCGGTTCGAGATTTAGGGCTTCCGCGACTTCTGGAAGTAGTAGCCCGCTAGGTCCCAAATTACGTACCGCAGCCCGGAACAACTGCTCGACATTCTCTTCGCTGAGCTTCTGCAACCGGCGCTCCGTTAGGCGCTGAATTGCCCTTTGGGTGTAAACGAGTGACTTACTCTGGACGGCACGAACCGCTTCGGCTTGTCTGACGTACTTCGGATCTGTACCGACCTCTCGCAGACGGTCAGGATCGTTTACATCCCGAAGGATTGCTGCTCGCACGGAGCCGGCTGGGCTTAAGGTACGCGAAGCGTAGGGGCGGCCATACATGGAGCGGACGTGGGTACGTTCCGCTTCGGGAAGGCTTTGCATAATGGCGTAAACGAGCTTGTGCGATTCGAAGGCAATACGCTCGCGGTGGACCCGTTCTCTCTCGCGTCGGTCTTCCCAGTACTTAAAGAGCACTGATCGTGGGGCGTTTCTCTTTGGTGCTTTGAATCGTGGTTCAGGGAATCGACTGTACGGATTGTATTTCTCGATCAAAGCCTCGACTTTTGATGTGCTCGTGGGAGAGAGGGAGAAAATCTCGGTTGATCGACGATCCATCCACGGGATAAGTCCGGCGGTTTGAAGACTTAGCTCGGAAAATCGCTTTTGTTGGGTGGGCGTAAGGTACGGGAACCAGCGAACGACGGTCAGGGCCGACTGCCGCTGAAATCGCCAGACGCCGGTGAGCTGGTACCGCTCGGCGGGAGTGATGTCGCTGTTGCTGGTTTGGATCTGCTCCAGCCGCAGACGTTGTCCCGCCGATATGCGCAGGTCCTCCATGGCGGCGGGATCGTTGAGCGCCATGCTCAGAAGCACGTAGCGGGGAAGCTTAACTTCGGATTGGACGAAGACCGAAATCATTGCGAGCGCGATCCCTGCGGTTGCCATCCTAGAGTTAATGTACGCCAACTTTGGGTCCGGGCCAATCCACTAATTTCTGAGGAGTGCAATACGGTAAACCGAAGGGTGTGACGCCGTCAGAATGGACCACATTTGTTCACCAGCATTTGCCGATTACGGCGGAGATGGGCGCGGTTGTAACTGCAGTCGGCGGGCATCAGGTTGAGCTTCATTGCCCGCTGGTGCCGAACCTGAACCATCATGGGACGGCCTTTGGCGGCAGTCTCGCTTCGTTGGCAACGCTGGCCGGGTGGGTGCTAGTTAGCCATGAGCTAGCGGAGAACGGTCTAGGCGATGCGCCGCTGGTAGTGCAACGCAGCCGCGTGAAATACCGCGCGCCGATTGCCGAAGACTTCACCGTCGTCGCTCGCGTCTCAGCAGATCGATTTGATGCTTTTGTCGCTCGGTACCGCCGCGCCGGACTGGCGTGGACGGCAGTCGATGTGAGCATCATCGCGCACGGAAAGATGAGCGTGGAATTTCGGGGTGTTTACGTGGCGAAGCGTGGCTATGCAGCCGTGCCCAAGTAGCGAAGGTGCATCAACCGACTCAGGAACCGCGATCCGGCGGGGTTATTGGTCACGCCGTGCGGCTGCTTTCCGAGACCACCGAATGGGCGCAAGGTTGTCACGTAACCGTGCGGGTAACGGACGAGGACCGGCGCTTCTTCGTACGTTCGAACATCGACTCGGTTCATGAGCACCTGATAGTCGCGGCCCCAGAACTTGGCGATATGGTCAATGTCGATCACGCGGTCGCAGGAGATGGGCATGAGTCGCTCCCATCGTTCGGCAAAGCCGAGGTCTGCCCAGAATTCGGTGTCGAAGAACTCGTAGGCTGATTCTCGCCAGAATGGGCATGGCGTCGTGCCTTCGTCCAGCAGGAACTGGATGGACGGGCGGCTTTCGGGTCGGAATCGGGTGGAGATTCTGCCCATGCCGTCGGGGGTGCTGGTGAGGTCGGAAAGGGCTTCCGCAGGATCGAAGATGGTCCAACCTTCAAAGTTGGGGCGGCTGAGGACCCAGATGGGCCAGGCGTTGCGGATTCCGGGCGCTTCGACAACCAGGGTGAACTCGCCCGGTTGGTCGCACTGCCAGTGGATCTCGGCAACTTTACGCGCGGATAGCGTCGGGATCGAGACTGCGTCGCTGCGGCCTTCGGCGACGATGATGCCTTCCGAGCTTACGATGCTCCAGCGAGCTTCCACCTGCTTGGCCTGCTCTACGGCGAGCCCGATTCGGAGGAGGATGCGACCGACGAAGTGGTTTCGGGAGTCGGCGTAGCCGGGGCGGTTGCCTCCATGCTTCCAGGCTGGCCGGCGGATGGGGATTTGGTAGAAGACATCCGGGGCGTTCCAGGCTTCAATTTCCGTCGGGTCGAATCGGGCGGCGTTCCAGTCATCCATGAATCCGGCGGTGGAGATCGGCGTGTCGCGGAGGCCGGTGATGACATAGCCGGAGAAGTCCGGTCGGGCGCGGACGTGCTCGGTGACGGCTTTGCGGACGAAAAGAGCTTTTTGCCGGCTGGATTCCATGAGCCGGAAGTGGCGGTTTTCGGTGGGGGCGGTGGCAAAGCGGTTCTTGGCGAGAAAGTGCGGGAGATCGTATTGCCAGCGGACGCCTTTGGCGTTTCGGTTGACGTCGGTGCTGGCCCAGAACGGATCGACCTTTCTCAGGGCTTCGAGGTTGCGGTGAACGTCGGTGTCGTTGGTTTCGCCGAGGAGGGTGGGGCGCTCGGCGTGGTTGCCGGTGTTCAGGCAGTCGAGGACGCTCGGGAAGAATTGGGTGTCGCAGTAGGGGTGGAAGTCGTCGAAGGTGCCGAACTCGCGAAGGTCGCCGCCGTACATTTCGGCGCCGCCGGAGTTGTCGCGCACAAGGGGGCAGCGGGAGGTTTTTTGGACCAGCTCGACCATTTCCTGGCGAAACTCAACCGGGATTCCTTCGCCGAGTTCGCAGCCGATGGTCCAGGCGATGATGGAGCTGTGATGAGCGTACTGGCGGACGATGGCCTCGAGCTCGGTGCGGATTTGGCCGAGGCGTTCGGGCTGGGTGGAAGGGTTCCACAGTGGGAGTTCTAGCCAGCCGACAAGGCCGTATTCGGAAAGGAGGTCTAGGTACTGGTGAGGCGGGACCCACAGGCAGAACTTGACGGTGTTGAATCCGAAGTTTCGGATTTGCGCGAGTTCAGCACGGATGGTGGCTTCGTCCGGGTTTGGGTGCCCGAGTTCGGGGTACCAGCCCCAGTGGAGGATGCCGCGCATGTAGAACGGTTCGCCATCCAGCAGGATGTTGGGGCCGCTAATGGCGGCTCGGCTGGCGGGGGCGGCGTGGGCGGCGGCGGGTTGGGAGTCGATTTCGACTTCGCGGAAGATGCCGCCGAAGGTGTTGAAGACGTACGGCAGGAAGCCGCTGGCGGCTTCTTCGACGGGGTAGTTGAGGCCGCCGTTTTTGGTGACGCGGACGGTGAGGAGGACGGTTTGGCCTTGGTACTTGGCGATCGGGACTTCCCAGGCGTCCCAGATTCCGCGGTGGCGGGTGACGACTTCGCGGTTGATGAGGACATCGGCGGCGTAGCTGACGCCGTGGAAGCGGAGCACGGTGGCGTCGGCGGGAATGGTGAGCTCGTTTTCGTACACAACCGGACCTTCGTCGAATACGGGCAGGTCTTCATTCCACGCGTGGGGAATGGTGACGGCCTGGGGACCATCGCCATAATCCACGGTCCAGCCCGAAAGAAGCGGTTGTGCGCTCATACAGCGTATTAGACCGCTAACTTGCGAAACTTACAAGCGTCTATAACCTTTGTCATGGAGGAACGATGATTTTTTCAGCAATGATGCTAGTGGGCCAGGTGCCGAGTGTTGCGATTTCCGTTGTAAAGGTTTCGGAGGGAGTGCGACCGGTGGCGATGGCACCGGCTCCGCAGGGGAGCCAGGTGGTGCTGTGCTTGGAGGATGGATCGGTTCAGATCCTTGATGCCAAGACTCGGCAGATCGTGCGAAAGCTGGCTAAGCATCCTGGGCCGGCCTATGCGGCGGCTTGGAGCGGCGACGGCGTTTGGATTGCGACGGGCGACGAGACCGGGCGGGTTTTCATTGAGGACGCACGGACCGGGGCGAAGGTTCAGGAGTACCGAAGCCACACGCGCGGGATTCAGAAGGTCAGCTTTAACGTGGGGCGGACCTTGCTGGCGAGCGTCGGAAAGGACGACGCGATCGACATTCAGGACCTTGGGCTGAACACGCCAAAGGAAGAGCGGGAGATTCTTGGAAAGGGCTCCAACCTATATGGCGGCGAGTTCAATCCGGCTTCGGCGAACCTGATTGCGACCGGGATTCTCGGCGACGTAGGCCGGGTTTATGACGCGAAGACCGGTGCGGTGGTTGGCATTTTGAGCCAGCCGGCGAACGAAGGGACGTTTGATGTTTCTTACAATAAGAACGGCACCCGGTTTGTGACCACGGGGCGAGATGGCGTGAGCATGGTTTGGGATGCGAAGTCCCGAGTTCGATTGGCCCGGTTGATGGGGCACAAGGATTGGGTGACTAATGCGGCTTGGTCGCCGAGCGGTCGGCTGATTGCGACGAGCTCGACGGATCGGAGCGTCATTTTTTGGAACGCTGCGACCTACCAGAAGGTGGCGGTTTTGAACGAGCAGAACTCGGTCGGATCGCCGATTTGCTTTACCGGCAACGGAGCGTTCTTTCTGAGCACCAACGTGGGCGGCAGTCTGGTCGTTCACTCGGTTTCCCCTGCGCAGCCAGCGGTTGCGGCGCCGGTGGCGAAAAAGCCGACTAAGCGAACGGTTCGAAAGAAGCGCCGCGGTTAACGCTCAAAGAAGTGGGCGCGGGCGTCGGAGAACGGTTTCTGCCTTCCTTGGGCAGGAACCGTTCTTACCGTTCCGAAGGCGTTTAGCCGGAAGAACGGGCCGTCGAAGGTGTTGGCCTGCGGGTTGACGTTCCCGCTCCACGGGTTTGTAAGGAGGCCAAGTTTTGGCTTTTCGAAAATGGTCTCGATGCCATCGGTCAGTTTTCCGGCCATCGCGAAGGCTCCGATGTACGGGTAGCTGATCCTGACTTCGGAGGTTCCGGAGGCGGAGCCGAGGGCGGGGTCCATTGGGAACGGCGACTTGCCGCTCTTTTGTGGATCATCGACCGCGATAAGATCGCCATCGTCGATGAGCCGATATCGGAGCACGTTGAGGTTCGGCGACATGACGCCGTCGTGGTCTTCGCGATAGAGCTGCCACGCGACGAAGACGCGGCGGAGCTTGCCGACTTCCGACTGTTGGGCCTGGCTCCGGGTGAGCAGGATTCCGGCGAAGATGGTTCCGGCGACGGAGAGGACGATAACTGACGACCAGAGAATGGTTCTTGGATTGATCGTCTCGCGGCCCGCCATGACTTCATCATGGCTTGCGCTTTGAGCTTCGCGCTTTGCATGGCCTTGCTTGGCTTTGCGTGGCAAGCGTGGTCGGTGTAATTAATGCTCCCCCCGAGACGCATTAATTACTTACGGGCCGTTTTAGGTTCGGATGGGTCGTTTTGGGGCTAGTGCGCTCTGCGTGGCAGACACACCCTGTTGCTGTTTCAAAGGAGAAAAGTCAACCATCGATTCTGATTATTGCCTGGAGAAGTGTGACCAGAAATGGACCCTCATCTGAGCGTTCTCGGATTACAATGGTCAGAGAGAGGTACGACATGACGAGCCCGCCACGCTATTGGATTGGAGTTGTGCTGCACCTCGTGGTTTTGTGCGTGTCTTACTGGCTGCGAATGACGGGTGAAGTGCCCGCTGGTATCGGGCTTTCGAGCATTTTTTGCTTAGGGAGTGCTCAGGTTTTTATGGGGCACCGCGCTCCGCGACAGCACGAGTTGGTGGAATATTTTGGCCGGGACGTCGTTTGGCCGGTTTTTCTGGTGGCAGGCATGACGATCAACCTCATGCCGCCGGAGATTTTCGTCGGCTACTGCGTTCTGTTTCTGGTCGGCGCGTTCTTTATGAAGCCGGGCGCGAATCGAGAGCAGACCGCTTGATTTTGGGACTGGCTCGGCTACTTTCAAGCTGCTGCCCTTGGTTCGAGCGTTGGGTTTTCAGGCCGGAAGGTGAATGTTTTAAGCAGGTAGGGCTATGGTAAGAGGGGTTTCAGCAACACTCCGAACACTAAGTGCCCTGCTGAGGATCAGGCGACCTTCCACTTTGCCCTCCTCATGCCCCTTTACGACGATCGTCGGGTTACTTGGTCCGTTTCCTCACGTGCTTTGGTTGCGAAACGTTGGATCCCGGAAGGCCGGTGAGTGGGTTTCGGGACGTTGAAGAGGAAGGAATGAAAGCAATGCCGTCGGACAAGCTCAACCGTTCTTGGCGAGCGGACTCGGCTTCTTGGCTGATGGTCATTGCCGTGTGTGGAGCAATCTCTTTTTGGGTTCTCAAGCAGTTTGATACTTCGGATTTCGAGCGGGCGGCGAAGGGGTTGGTTGGGAAGCGGAGCCAGGAAGTTCGAAGCAAGTTGGGAGCGCCGGATGAGGTTCATCCGGCCGCGGTGTTTAACCGGTCGGTTCGAAGGGACCTGCGGGTGTCGTTTGTTCCTAAGGAGATTCCGATGGCTCGGGGTTCGGTTTGGTCTTACAACCGGATTCCGACGATTGTGTTGGTCTTTGTTGAGGAGGATAAGGTTGTGGAGGTTTACGTTGGGAAGACCTGAGTCAATGCGAATATTGTTAAAAGGCGCGTGGCCGAATCTTAAGCTGGTCTGTGTCTCAGCTTTGATACTTGTTTGGGCATTGGCTATTGGGCAGACGGGCACGGACACGAGTCGTGCGGTGATGCTGGCTGCGGTGCAGGGGAAATTGGTGGAGTATCGATTTACCGAGGGTTCGGCTTTGCCCGGACGTAAGGTCAAGATCCCCGTATCTTCCATAAGCGAAGTTTCTGCGGTTCAAGGGAAGTTCATTGCGGTCACTTCGGGAAAACGGCTATTGATGTTTAACATGCGGACTCAGCCTTGGACTAAGGTGATGGAAGTAGCGGTGCCCTCGGATGTGTTTCGGATTCAAATCAGCCCTAAGCTGGATCGAATCGCGTACAGCTTGATTCGGAAAGTTGACGGACGCGTAATGCCGTCGATCATTGGCGATATCGCGGTGATCGGGATCGCCAGTCGGCGCACGCAAATCGTAGCCAAGAATGTTGAACTTACGCTAGGTTTCGCTTGGAAGACCGATGGCCGAGCGCTCCTTATTTGTTCGGCACAGCGATCGGGACGAAAGCCAGATAGCGGGTCCGAGCTTGTGACCATGGAGCCAGGTAAGTCGGGGTGGGTTGCTTCCGGGTATCGGGATGGTTACTCGCCTCGACTTTCGTTGGATGGAAAAGCGAACTACTTTATTCGATATACAAAAAATGAGGCATACCTGTATCGGTTGGATCCAGCCGGCAAGGAAACGCGAATCCTGACGGAAGCGAGATTGGTTTCTAGATTGGCGGGTGTTATAGGAAAAGATCGCTATGTGGTTGCTTCTTTTGGGAGCCCCGATGGAAGGGATGAGTTCGTTGTGGTTGATGGTTCAGGGAAAGGCGCTGTTCGTGCTCAGTGGGCAAATTACGGAGTCGCGCAGTTGAGCCGTGAGGTTGGTAGATAGGCAGAACGAAGGGGCTCACACGTTTTTCAGCTGCGTTCGAGATGGGTGCTTGATCTACAATCTGGATGCTGACTCCAACCGCCAAAAGCGGCGGCAGAGCCGCCGCACTCCAAAGGGTTTTGGCTGGGCGCGTGGTCACGGAAACCTCCCAGCATTTGTATTGCTTACGATTGCCGAGCGGAATGTCATCCGATTTCACCGCTCCACTTTAAATGAAAGAGTCTCAAATACAATTACTAACGGTTTCGTGGCAGGATGGAAGTTCTTACCAAAATCAATATTCTTCTCGGGTCACTGGTTCTTTATTCTGCGCTTTTGTTGGCACTTCTTGGGGCAACGCTCGCGGCAATTGGATACGCTTTTTGGAGTGGTTGGCAAATGTTTAAGAAAGCCTGACTAGAATTTCAAAGCGCGGATGAGCAAGTGCGCGCTAGAATCTGTGACCTGTTTGAATCAAGTGACGAAGCAATCTGGGTCCAGCCGCCATTTCTGGAAACCCGTTGTCGATGCAAAAAGTTGCCGCCAGCCAGCCGCTTTCTGTTTGTCGCTGAGATAGATGGGGTTACTCGATACGTTCCGATGAAAGATTTACTTCGAGCATTGAAGCAAAGGGAGCATACGAAAGCCTGATGCGGCACAACTTGGCTCGAACTGTTATTGCGAACGGTTAGCGCAGTTCAACAACGCTGAGTGTTGGCTTTTTGAAAGCGACGGGATCGTTTTTAGGCTCGGGCAGCGATTTCTGCTGGTCGGCTCTCCACCCCCCAACACCCCTCTCGCTTGAGGCGAAAGAAGGGGGCTCGAACTTGTGCGTTTCGGCTGCGCGGGTCCTCATCCCCAACCCCTTCTCCATCGGAATGGAGAAGGGGCTCACGCGGGTTTCGGCTGCGTTTGGGTTAGGTGCTTGAACTACAAGGTGGTTGGTGGGTCCGACCGCCAAAAGCGGCGGCAGAGCCGCCGCACTCCAAAGAGATTCGGCTGGTCGGCTCTCCACCCCCAACCCCCTCCTCTCGCTGGGAAAGCGAAAGGAGGGGGCGTTTCCCTTGCTCGAACGCGAACGCTCGTCGGCGGGAGGCGATAGAAGCTAGAATAAGAATGTCTCTTATGGCTGCGATCTCCGAGATTCCAATGGTCAACATCACCGTCAATGACGTGGCGATTCAGGTTCCGAAAGGGGAGCTGATCGTTGAAGCGGTGAAACGCTTGGGTTTGGAAATCCCGATTTTTTGCTATCACCCCCGAATGAAGCCGGTGGGGATGTGCCGGATGTGCTTGGTGGAGATTGGCACGAAGGGGCCGGATGGCAGCGTGCGTATGATGCCGAAGCCGCAGGCGGCTTGTTCTTTGCCGGCCAGCGAAGGGCTCGTGATTCTCACCGACACCGAGCGGCTGCACACCGACCGACGCGGCGTGCTTGAGTTTCTGCTGATCAACCACCCGTTGGACTGCCCGATCTGCGACCGGGGTGGCGAGTGTCCGCTTCAGAACAACACCCTTTTCTATGGCCCTTCGACCAGTCGCTTCGTGGAAATGAAGCGGCACGCGCCGAAGGCTTTTCCGCTGAGCAAGTACGTTACGCTGGACCTGGAGCGGTGCATTCAGTGTGGCCGGTGCGTTCGGTTTACGGAAGAAATTAGCGGTGATGCGCAGCTTGGGTTCCGGTTCCGCGGCGCTTCGATGCAGCCTTCGACGTTCCAGATGACGGACTTTGAGAGCAAGTTCTCGGGGAACGTGATTGAGATTTGTCCGGTCGGCGCGCTCACGAGCACGAAGTACCGATTCCGCGCGCGGCCTTGGGACTTGCAGACGAAGCCCGGGATTTGTACGCTTTGTAGCAACGGTTGCAACATCCACGTGGACTACCGAAAGTCGGAAATCGTGCGCATCAACGGTCGCACGAACGAGGAAGTGAACGAGGAATGGACTTGCGACAAGGGCAAGTTTGGCCACTACGCCTTTAACACCGACAAGCGCATTGAGCGCCCGCTGCTTCGGCGCGGCGACCAGTTGGCGCCGGTGGAATGGTCTTCGGCAACGGCGGCGGTGCTTGAGGTCTTCCGAAATGCGGGTTCGAAGGCGGCCGTTATTGCTGGACCGGATTTGAGCAACGAGGATTACGCCTCGCTCGTTTGGCTGTTTAAGGATCAGCTCGGCACGCCGAACGTGGATCACCGGCTTGAGAAGTACTTGCCTGAGGCGAGTAGCTCGATTGAAGCGAAGCTCGGCGTTTCGGCGGTGCAGAACCGGATTGCCGACTTTGCTACGGCTGGCAAGGTCTTTGTTTTCGGAACTTCGCTGGCGGATGAAGAGCCGATTCTTTACCTGCGGGTTCGAAAGGGCGCGACGAACAACGGAACGAAGGTCGGAGTCGCTTACTCGGAACTGACCGAAGTGACCCAGTTCGCAACGGATTCGGCGATCTATCATCCAGGGTCCGAGGCGATTCTAGCGACGGCGTTGTTAAACGCGGTCAGCGGCGGCGGTGGCGGAGAGTTTGCGGCGACGGGACTTTCAGAAGCGGAGTTTGGCGGGCTAGTTCAAGCGATTTCGGGGGCGGCGATCATTACGACCCGAGGTCTTTATGACCTGCCAGAGGGCGCGCAGATTGTGGAGGCGCTAGCGAAGATTGCGCAGGCGACGGGCGGCACCTTCAACTGCTACGCGCGGAAGTCGAACGAAGAAGGGGCGACTTTGGCGGGCGTGGTGCCTGGTCCCGACGGGCGAAACACGCACCAGATTTTGGCGGCCGCGGCAGCAGGGGAGATTTCGGCGCTTTGGCTTTCGGGTGTTGATCTGTTCAGCGTTGGGCTAGATGCGCAGGTGGTTGAAAAGGCGCTGGAGAACGTTGAGTTCTTGGTGGTTCAGGACTGGATCGAGAGCGAGACCACGGCTTACGCGTCGGTGGTGTTGCCGATGACGGCGACCTTGGAAGCGGACGGAAGTTACACGAACCTGGAGCGACGAGTTCAGTTCATGAAGGCGGTCATTCCGCTTCGCGGCGATGCGAAGTCGGCGTGGCGCGCGTTTAGCGACGTTTCGATGCGGCTGAAGGCGCGAACGCCGTTCTTCAACGCGGGCGAGATTTTGAACGAGATCGGAACGAAGATTCCGGCCTTTGCGGGTGCTTCCGAAGAATCGGCGCACGGCGAAGGATTCACGTTAGCGTTAGGTTAAGAGTTCGATTTCGCTGGTAGCGTTGTAGGATGTTTCTTACGGCGCTACTCGCTTCTGGTCCCATTGTGATTGCTCACCGAGGTGCTTCCTCGGAACTACCCGAGCACACTTTGGCGGCTTACACGCGGGCGATTGACCTTGGCGCGGACTTCATTGAGCCAGACGTCGTGATTACCAAAGACGGCGTTTTGATCGCGCGGCACGAGAATGAGATTTCCGGAACGACGGACGTGGCGGCGCACCCGGAATTTGCGGATCGAAAGGTGACGAAGGAGATCGACGGGGCCAAGATTACGGGTTGGTTTACGGAGGACTTTACGCTGGCCGAGCTGAAGACTTTGAAGAGCCGCGAGCGGCTGCCGCAGGTTCGGCCGGAGAGCTCAAAGTCGGACGGGAAGTTTGAGATTCCGACGCTGAAGGAAGTGCTGGAACTCGTGCGGCAGAAGAACGAAAAGCGCTGGAACCCGGTGGGGATTTATCCGGAGACAAAGCACCCTTCTTACTTCCGCAAGATCAACTTGCCTTTGGAGGAGCCGCTGGTAAAGATTTTGGCCGAGTTTGCTTACGACGAGAAGTCGCCAGCGTTTATTCAGTCGTTCGAAGTCGGGAACTTGAAATGGCTGAAGGAGAAGACGAAGGTTCGGTTGATTCAGCTCGTTACGAACGGCGGGAAGCCGGAGGACGGTTCGCTCACGTATGCGCAGATGTTGAGCAACGATGGACTGCGCGCGATTTCGACCTATGCGGCGGGGATTGGAGTGGAGAAGTCGCTGGTGATTCCGGTGAAGGATGGCGCATTAGCACCGGCTACTGATTTGGTCAAGCGGGCGCATGAGGCGAAGCTGCTGGTCCACATCTGGACGCTGCGACCGGAGAATCTGTTTTTGCCAAAGAGCTTGGCGGGTAAGCCAGAGGAAGAACACCGGGCTTTCTTGAATGCGGGGATCGACGGCTTCTTTTCCGACGCACCCGGACTGAGCGTCCGGGTGCGGAATGAGTGGCTAGCCCAGCGGTGATCGGGTGAAGATCACGGGGTGAACGCCAGCGAGCGATCTCGCTTCGATCTTGGTGAGGTCACCTTCGCACATGGTGTGGATGAATCCGGCATGGGGGATGGTGATGACATTCATGTCGAACGGGCGAGTGGCGCCGTTTAGGGTGAGCATCAGGTCGACAGTGGGTTGCGTCACCTGGATGGTGACAACATCGGCATCGTCGGCTCTTGAGACGGTGATTGGCGCGGGTTCGGGGAAACGCGCATTCTTCGGCTCGGCGAGGAGGCGGAAGGTGCTTGATCCGGTTCCGGACTGGGCGTAGACGATGACATCGGGAACGCTGAGGCCGTGCACAGAGAACTCTCCGATCTTGGCGCGCTGGTTGACGCCGAGTTCGAACTCGAAGTCCTTGCTGGCCAGCACTTCGCCGGTTTGCAGGTTGTGCGCGGAGACGGTGACTTCGTCAGCGACTTCCTCTCGGCCATCGTTGCAAACGTAGACCTCGATGAGGTCGTTGTTGCGGACGAGGGAGATGAGGACGTCATCGTACAGCCGTTCTAGCTCGTAGGCAAGGGCCTTTGGATTAGCCGCGCTGTCGAAGTAGGCCCAGCTTTGGACGGGCCAGATGTCGTTCATCTGCCAGATAAGGGAGCCGCGGCAGAATTCGGCGCGTCGATAGTGCTCGACTCCGTGCCGGAGGGCGTCTCGCTGGTTGAGCTGGCTGTAGTACACCCAGTCGCCGACGTTTTTGCTCACTGGATAGTGCAGTTCGACGTAGCCGACGTAGGTTTCGTAGCCTTTGCCGGTCTTGTCGTGCCATCGGTAGACGGGGTTGCGATAGTTGTCCTTTTCGGCAGAGCGGCCTACCACTTCGTTCCAGACGGCGAGCGAGCAGGAGCTGGCAAATCCGTATTCGCTGCTGAAGCGGCCGTTGGACTCGGAATAGAAGCGCCAGTCTCCGCGACCGTGCCACACGTCCCAGTTGTGCTGGTCGCCGTAGCCGCCGGCGTTGTCTCCGCTCCATCCGCCCTGGGCTTGTGGCTCGGGGCTGGTGCCGATCGGGCTGGACGAGATGTAGCCTCGGCACGGATCGAACTGGTTTACGGCTTCGGGCAGGGTTTTGAAGTAAAGGTTTTCGCCGTAGTAGCGCGGTGGGTGGTTTTCGGCCGGTCCCCACTTTTGTTCCCACATTTGGTGGTTTTCGTTGTTGCCGCACCAGAGGGCGAGGCAAGGGTAGTTGCGGAGGCGCTTGATGTTGGCCTTCGCTTCTTCGGCGATTTTGGCTTGCCACTCTTCGTCGTCTGGGTAGTAGCCGCAGGCGAAGGGGAAGTCTTGCCAGACCATGATTCCGGCGGCGGAGCAGGCTTCATAGAAGGCGTCGGCCTCGTAGAGTCCGCCGCCCCAGATTCGGAGCATGTTGCAGTTGAGACCCTTGGCGTCCCAGACTTTGCTTTCGTATTGCCGAACGCTGATGGCGCTCGGGAAGGAGTAGTCGGGAATCCAGTTTGCGCCGCGCGCCCAGATTTTTTCGCCGTTGATTTCGAATTCGAACGACTCGCCCCATTGGTCCTTCTCGCGGAGGAGCTTTGGACTGCTGAAGCCGACGGTGAGGAGTTGGATATCGTGGACGGCGTCGCCTTCGGAAAGGACGGCGGTGAGGTCGTAGCAGGTTGGGTCTTCGGGATGCCAGTAGGAAACCGAATCTTTCGGAACCCGAATGACTTCGGAGCCTTTCCAGCCGATTTCGTGCTCGGGACCTTCTAGGGTGAAGGCGAATTCTCCAGCGCCTTCTTGTTCGGTTTCCGCCCAAATCTTGAGGGTGTCTCCTTCATCTTCCCATCGGAACCAGACATCGGTGATGCGGGAGTTGAACTCGAGGAGGGAGACGGGCTTCCAGATTCCGCAGGAAACGAGCCTCGGGCCCCAATCCCAGCCGTACATGCACTGGGCTTTTCGGACGAAGGCGCGTTCGTCGAACCGCTCTTTCGGGTCGGATAGGCCGTCTTTGGCGAAGTAGGCATCGCGGAGTTCGTTGCCGACTTTGATAGCGGATTTGAATTCGATTCGGAGTTCGTTCTTGCCTTCGAGGAGATGCCCGGTGACATCGACTTCGAGCGGGATGAACATGTTGTCGCTCTTGCCGATTTCGGTTCCGTTTAGGAGGACGGTAGCGATGGTATCGAGGCCTTCGAAGCGGAGGACTTGGTGCTTGAAGTCAGAGGGAGACCAGTTGAAGGTGGTGCGGTAGGTCCAGTCTTCTTGGTCTACCCATTGCACGCCGATTTCATGCATTTGCAGGTGTGGATCGGCGATGATTCCGTTCGACATGAGGTCGAGGTGGACGTGTCCCGGAACCACGGCTGGCAGCCATTCTGCCTTTGAGTATCCGATGTCTTTTCCTTCCGTGGATGATTGGATGAATTCCCAGCCAGCGTGCAGTATGGTCCTTTCCATGTCACTTCATTATGAAGCGGTACGACCGGTAAAGTCCCCGCGCATAAATGCGTATACAACCTAGATTTGTCGGCAATTAGGCGTTCAGCGCGAGCTCGGTCATCAACTGGATTCCAGTTTCGAGGGCGTCGTCGTTGAAGTCGAAGCTGGGCGAATGTAAGTTTGGATAGGACTCGGCATCGGGCGGGAGCAGGCCGAGGAAGAAGAAGCAGGCGGGGATTTGATAGCCGTAGTAGCTGAAGTCTTCACCGCCCATGCTTGGGTGGAGTTCGTGGCGGACTTTTTCGGTGCCGATGGCATCGGTGGCGATGCGGCGGAAGATGTCGGTGGCGTCGGGGTCGTTAAAAGTGACCGGGTACGGGTTGGTGGTCCAGGTGATGCTTGCTTCTCCGCCAAAGGCGAGGGCGGTGTTTCTGACGATGGACTCGATGGCCTTCACCGCAATTTGCTCGGTTGCCATGTTGAGGGTGCGGAGGGTTCCGTTGAGCTCGGCGGTTTCTGGGATTACGTTGTGAGCGACGCCAGCGATGAACTGACCGATGGTGACGACCACAGAATCGAGCGGGTCGACGTTTCGGCTGGCGACGGTTTGGAGGGCGGTGACGATGTGGCTACCGATAACGATGGGGTCGATGCCGTTGTGGGGGTAGGCAGCGTGGGCGCCTTTGCCTTTGATGAGCACTCTGAACTGGGCTGCAGAGGCCATGATTGGGCCTGGGCGGGTCGAGACGTGGCCGATGTGGTGGTCGGGGTGGCCGTGGAGGCCGAAGATGACGTTGGCAGGAGTTCCAACGACTTCTCCGCGCAGGGCTCCCGCGTCTACGAGGGCTTTGCCGCCCGCTCCGCCTTCTTCGGCCGGTTGGAAAAGGAGGATGACGTTGTTTCTCCGGTGTGGGGTTTCGGAGAGGAGTTTGGCGGCGCCGAGGAGGATGGCGGTGTGGCCGTCGTGGCCGCAGGCGTGCATTTTGCCGGGGGTTTGCGAGGCGTAATCGAGCCCGGTTTGTTCGTGGATGGGCAGCGCATCCATGTCCGCGCGAAGCGCGATGGTTCTCGTCGACTCCTCGGTGGCGGGGATGTAGGCGACGACGCCGGTTTTGCCGACTTCCGTTTTGTGCTCGATTCCGAGGTGGGTTAGCTGTTCGTGGATGAGCTGGGCCGTTCCGGTTTCCTCATAACCAAGTTCCGGGTGCTGGTGCAGATGGCGGCGGATCTTGGTGACTTCTTGGAGGAGGCTCGGCGACATGAATTGATTGTACGACGCTGACCGGAGTTTCGGACGCAACTTGACTGACGCATTGAAGGAGTGGCGTTTCCGCCACTTGCTTCGGAAATTACTTTGCGTTCAATCGGGCAGCGCGGAGGCGCTGGATGGCTCGTTCGACTTCCTGGACGGCGTCGGATTGAGTCATGGTGCCGGAGTCGCTGCGGAGCTCTTTGCGAGCTCGCTCTAGCATTTGCTCGGCTTTCTCGACGCTGATGTCGGAAGCGAGGGATGCTTCGTCGGCAAGGACGGTCATCTTGTCGGGCCGGACTTCGGCGAATCCACCGCCGACGTAGATGTAGCCGGTTTGGTTGTTGGCTTTGTATTCCAACAACCCGGGTTTGAGCGCGGCGACGAGGGAGATGTGGCCAGCTTGGATACCGAAGTAGCCTTCGGTACCCGGCGCGACCACGGACGTTACGAGTTGCTCGACCACGGACTGGTCGGGCGACACCACGGCTAACGTGAACTCTCTCGCCATGATTTGTTAGGCAACCGCCTGGAGTTTCTTCGCCTTCTCGCGAACGTCGTCGAGGCCACCACAGTACAGGAAGGCCTGTTCTGGGAGGTCATCGAGGTTTCCGTTAACGATTTCCTTGAAGCTGTTGACCGTTTCGTCGATTGGGACGAATCGTCCGGTGTTACCGGTGAACTGTTCAGCAACGAAGAACGGCTGGGAAAGGAAACGCTCGATCTTTCGAGCGCGGCTAACCAGCAGCTTGTCGTCGTCCGAAAGTTCGTCGATACCAAGGATCGCGATGATGTCCTGGAGTTCCTTGTATCGCTGCAGGGTCTGCTGAACCTTTCGGGCGGTGTCGTAGTGCTCGGTTCCGACGATTCGCGGGTCGAGGTTCTTCGAAGTCGAGACCAGCGGGTCAACGGCGGGGAAGAGGCCCTTCGAAGCAATCGATCGCTCGAGGTAGACGTACGCGTCAAGGTGAGCAAAGGTGGTTGCCGGAGCTGGGTCAGTTGGGTCGTCTGCAGGAACGTAGACGGCTTGAACCGAGGTAACCGAACCCTTCTTGGTCGAGGTGATTCGCTCCTGGAGCGCACCCATTTCCGAAGCTAGGGTTGGCTGGTAACCAACAGCGGATGGCATTCGGCCGAGCAGTGCGGATACTTCCGAACCTGCCTGAACGAAGCGGAAAATGTTGTCGACGAAGACGAGAACGTCGGTACCGACGACGTCGCGGAAGTATTCCGCCATCGTCAGAGCGGTAAGAGCGACTCGAAGTCGGGCTCCTGGTGGCTCGTTCATCTGACCGAAGACCATGGCGGTCTTGTCGATGACTCGGGAGTATCGAACGCCTTCTTCTTCGATTGCGCCGTTCGGGTCCTTATACTTGGACTCGGTCATTTCGAGAAGGAGGTCGTTTCCTTCACGAGTTCGCTCGCCGACGCCGGCGAACATGGATACACCGGAAGCTTCAACGGCGATATTTCGGATGAGTTCCTGGATGAGAACCGTCTTTCCGAGACCTGCACCACCGAAGAGACCGATCTTTCCACCCTTGTTAAACGGAATGAGGAGGTCGACGACCTTCAGACCGGTTCCGAGAAGTTCGACCTTGGTCGACTGCTCTTCGAACGTTGGCGGAGTTCGGTGAATCGGCAACATCGGCGCGTTTTCTGGCGCTGGCATGTTGTCGATTGGTCGGCCAACGACGTTGAAAACTCGGCCGAGGGTGTCGTTTCCGACGGGAACCCGAATGGCGGAGCCGGTATCGACGGCATCCATTCCGCGCTTCAAACCATCGGTGCTACTGAGAGCGATGGCTCGTACAACGTCGTCGCCCAGGTGCTGCGCAACTTCGCAGACCAGGTCGATGTTTCGAGACGGATCTTTAATCTCGATTGCGTTGTAAATCTCGGGCAGGTTGTTGCTCGTAAATCGAAGGTCAACAACGGGGCCAACTACGGAAATAATCTGTCCGGTTCCGGGCATGAAGTCTTAATTCCTCTCTGGGCGTCGATGAGCG
>Ga0164295_10000555_pt1 | contig 31648 bp, 26 predicted proteins | sample GEODES006metaG_FD_111798 | JGI IMG/M metagenome (GOLD analysis project Ga0164295, IMG submission 111798) | Oligotrophic lake water microbial communities from Sparkling Lake, Wisconsin, USA - GEODES006 metaG | ecosystem: Environmental > Aquatic > Freshwater > Lake | place: USA: Sparkling Lake... | reverse complement strand
CTTCACGAACATGATCCGTGCGGGCGAGGCTTCGGGCACGCTCGACCGCGTCCTGCTGCAGCTCGCCGAGTTCACCGAGGCGAACGTCAAGCTCAAGAACAAGCTCGTGTCCGCGATGATGTACCCGCTGCTGATGGTGGGTGTCGGCGGCCTGATCCTGACGGGCCTGTTCGTCTACGTCATCCCGCAGATCACCCAGATCTTCGAGGACACGGGCCAAGAGTTGCCCATCCTGACGCGACTCCTGATTGGTATCAGCCATGGGCTGCGAGACTACTGGTGGCTTGCCTTCATCGCCCTGGGCGGCGGCGTCTACGCGCTGCGACGCTGGCTGGCGAGTGAGCGCGGCGCGCGCACTTGGGACCTGCGGAAGCTCGGGCTCCCCGTCTTCGGTTCGCTCTTGTTGATGATCGCGATCTCGCGCTTCACCAAGACGCTCTCGACCTTGCTGCGCTCCGGCGTGCCGCTCCTGACGGCGCTCGACATCACGAAGAACGTGCTTGAGAACCGTGTGCTGACCGACATCGTCGAGGACGCTCGAGTCGCCGTGAAGGAGGGCGCGAACCTCGCGGAGCCTCTGAAGCGCAGCGGGCGTTTCCCGCCGATCGTGACGCACATGATCGCCATCGGTGAGCGGTCTGGCGCGCTCGAAGAGATGCTCAACGTCGTCTCTGACGCGTACGAGAGTCAGGTCGACAACCGCATCTCGATGCTTACGAGCCTGCTCGAGCCGCTGATGATCGTCGGGATGGGCATCGTGATCTCGATCATCGTCTTCGCGGTGCTCATGCCCATCCTGCAGATGAACGAGTTTGTCAGTTGAGCGCCCTCTCGACCCTCGTCGACCGCCGCGCTGCGGTCGTGCTCGCGAGCGCCGGCCTCTTCCTCGACCAGCTCTCGAAAGATCTGGCGTCGACGCTCCTGTTGGGGGCGCAGCCCGTCGTTCTCGGACCGTTCGCGTTGCGTCTCACCCAGAACGAAGGCGCCGCGCTCGGCATACTTGGGGCGCTGCCGGACGAGCTCCGCCTGCCCTTGGTGCTGAGCATGACGGCGCTCGCGCTGCTCGTCGTTCTGCCCGTGCTGGCTGCGCAGGTCGAGCGTCGCGGCGTTCGTGACGCGGCCGTGGCGTTGATTCTCTCCGGCGCGCTCGGCAACTTGGTCGATCGCCTCCGCACCGGGCACGTGGTGGACTTCATCACGCTCAATCCAGTGCTCGCCGCCCATGCGCCCGTGTTCAACCTTGCAGACGTCTCGCTGATCGCGGGCGCTACGCTGCTTCTGCTGAATCGTCGCCGCGCCCCGCTGAGCTCGGGGCACTTGTCTCCCCTCACCGCTCAACACCTTGGAGGTCGTCACCCATGATGCGCACTCTGCTGACCCGCCGCCGCCGCGTCGCCTCGCCGCGCGGCATGACGTTGCTCGAGATCATGATCGTCGTGGCCATCCTCGGCCTGATCGCATCTGTCGTGGTCGTCGGCGTGATGAACTCGTTCGAGCGCGCTCGCATCAGCGCGAGTCGCCTCAAGGTCGGCCAGATCCTGCAGGCGCTCGACATGTACCGCGCGAACGAGGGCGACTATCCGTCCCAGAGCGAGGGTCTGCGCGTCGTCGCCAACCCACCGAACGGCGGTCCTTCGTACTTTAAGGACAAGAACATCCCCAAGGACGAGTGGGGCCAGGAGTTCGTCTACTTCTACCCCGCGCGCAACGGCGGCAGCGGCCCCGAGGTCATCTCGAAGGGGCCGGACCGCAACGAGGGCACCGACGACGACATCCGCGCGGGCGACAAGGGCAAGGAGTGAGGCACACGGCCCGAGCGCTGGCCAGCCGGCGCCACCGACTCCAGCAGGGCATGACCCTCATGGAGATCTTGGTGGTGGTCGCCGTTCTAGTCATGCTCATGGCCGCGGGCGTCTCCTCTTTCGACCGGTTCAGCGGGGTCAAGCTCGGCAAAGAGACGAACCGCCTCGCCGCAGCCATTCGCTACACTTTCAACCGCTCGACTGCGCTCGGTCTCTACATGCGCATGGTCTTCGACCTCGACACCGAGACCTTCTGGGTCGAGGCGTCAGAGGAGCCGCAGTTCTTGGCTGCGCGCAAGCTCAAGGAGGGTGAGGACCCCACCGAGGTTCAGGCGGCTGAAGAGCAAGCGCGCCTTGAGCGCCTTGACCTGAGCGACGAAGAGAAGGCCAAGCGCGCCCCGCGAGCACGCTTTCAAGACGATCCGGTGATCCCACGAACGCAGCTCGAGGGCGGGGCGCAGCTCGCGGGGATTCGGACCGCCTCGCAGGACGAAGAGTTCCGGACGGGCAAGGCCTATCTGCACTTCTTTCCGAGCGGCTGGGTAGAGCCCGCGATCATCTACACGAGCGACGGCGACACGCAGTTCTACACGCTCGAGCTCTCGCCCCTCACAGGGAAGGTCAAGCGCACCAGCGGCAAGAAGGACGCGCCTCGGGACTTCGGCGAGCCCGAGAAGGTCGAGGCGGAGTCTCGATGAGCGCGCGTGGCTTCTCCCTGCTCGAGGTGCTCGTCGCGATGGCGATCTTGGTCGTCGCGCTCGCCGCGCTCCTCGGTCATCAGGGCGTCGGCATTCAGATGGCCGACTTCAGCAACCGCGTTAGCCAAGCGACAATGCTGGCGCAGGGCAAGATGCTCGACGTCGAGTACGCGCTCCTGACCGACAGCATGGACGCGCTCGACGACTGCGAGGACGGAGACTTTCGCGAGGAGGGCTTTCGCAAGTTCGAGTGGAAGGCCTGTGCGTACAAGCTCGAGATGAGCGACGGCGCCGGGGACGCGCTGGCGCAACAGGTGATGGGCATGCTCGCCGGCTTTCAGTTGCCCGGCGCCGCAGCGGGGGCCGGCGATGACCCCATGGCCGCTGTCGGTGGCGGCGGTTTGGGCGCGAGCGTTCAGATGGCGATGGGCGCCCTGCCGACCTTCCTGCAGCTCCTTGAGGACAAGATCCGCAAGGTCCGCGTCGAGGTGACCTGGAAGGACGCCGTGGGTGACCGCTCGATTGTCCTCGAGCGCTTCGTGACGACCCTCGGTGAAGACCGCACGGGGAGCGTGCCCAAAGACGGTGAAGCGGAGGCTGACCCGTCCGAGTTGCTCAATCAGGCGACCCAGAACTTACCGGGTGGCAACCCAGCGGCCGCCCAACGCGGCGAGAAGACAAAGTGAAGCGGCTTGGGTCAGGCCGCGCACGCCGCGGGTTTACGCTCGTCGAGGTCATGGTCGCGCTCGCGATTATGGTCGGCGTCGGGGTCACGCTGTGGCGCAGCATGTCGATGAGCTTCGAGGTCAAGCAGCGCGTGGGCGAGACCATCGACCGCTACCACGAAGGCCGTCAGGTCATGCAGCGCCTGACGCGCGAGCTCCGCATGGCGTTCTTGCACGCGCCCGTCGATCCGAACCAAAACGACGAAGGGCCGACCCTACACACCCAGTTCAAAGGCGAGGAAGACGCGATCTTCTTCGTGTCCACCAGCCACCTCAGGCTTCAGGCGCAAGCCCGCGAATCGGACCAGACCGAGATCGCCTACTTCATCAAGGAGCGCACGCTGTTCCGCCGTGAGAGCAAGCGAATCGACGACAAGCCCGACCGCGGCGGCGCTATCTGGCCGGTCGTCGAGGGCGTGAAGTCACTCCAAATCGAATACTGGGACGACGCCAAAGAGGTGGCCAGCGACGCGTGGAAGCGCGCGTGGGACACAGACGGCGAAGAGAAGGACCTGCTGCCGGCGCGTGTGCGAATCACGCTCGTACTCGACCAAGGCGAGGACCGGCCCGAGATTCGCTTTGTCGCGCAGGCCGCGCCCAAAATCCGAAGGCCGGTGACCCGATGAGGCTCAAGCGCACGCGCGGCATCGCCTTGCTCGTGGTCGTCACCGCGATCGCGATCATGACGCTCTTCGTGATGGAGTTCACGAACAACGCCCGCACGCACCTCGACCAAGGCGTGAACCTGCGCGATGAGGCCCGCGCGAGCGCGCTCGCAGATACGTCCCTTGTGCTGACCCGCGCGTGCCTTGATCCAGCGGCGTGGTCGATGTTCGCGTCGATGATGGACCGCCTCGACCTTGAGAAGCTGTGCAATCTGCTCCTCGGTGTCTTCATACGAGGTCGGATCGACGTGCCCATCGGCGGGCTCTCGCTCGAGCTCGAGGGGGTTCAAGGCGTCGGCGTCGAAAAAGGTGAAATCGACCAAGTCACGCTCAAGTCCGAGGAGGCCTTCATTGGCCTCGCGGGCCTGAGCTGCCCGAGCCGCACCGAGACGAACTGCGCGACCCGGCAGTTGACCGCGAACAAGCTCCGCTCCCTGCTCTGCGACCCCGAGATCGCGCACGTGTTCGAGAAGGAGCAGGAGGACGGCCACAAGTACTCGCGCGAAGAGGTCGTCGGCAACCTGATCGACTGGGTGGACACCGACGACAACCGCATCAACGTCACGCCCGCGTGGACGTTTGAAGAGGGCGCGGGCGAGAACGAGGACGGCTACTACAGCCGCCAAGACGACCGTTACCGCGTGAAGGATTCCCCGTTCAGCAGCGTCGAGGAGCTGCGGCTGGTTCGCGGGGTGAACGACGACCTTTACAGGTTCCTGCGAGACAAGGTCAGCGCGTACGGCGCGGGCAAGGTGGACGTCAACCAAGCGTCCGCCGAGGTCATCGCGAGCGTGCTCTGGGCGAGCTGCCCCCAGTGCGCGGCCGCCGAGGGCTCGACGTGCGGCCGTGAGGTCGAAGGCGGCCTCGAGAACGCGCGGCGTGCGTTCATTGGCTACGGCCGCATGATCGTGGCCGCGCGCGACTTCTTGCAGAGCCCGTTCTACAACGACGGCAAGAACTTGATGCTCAAGCCGTTCAAGAACGAGAACGCGTTCACGGCGGAGTCTATCAAGGCGCTCGAGACGCTGAAGTCCGCGTCGATGCTCTCGGCGGGCGGGCTCGGACAAATGGCCGAGGACCTGGTGCTGCTCGCGCAGTATGGGATGACGCCAGACATCCACCGCGCCATCGCGACAGGCGGCCTGGTCGACTGGCAAAAGGTCAAGCAAGGCATTACGACGAAGACCACGCTCTATCGTTTGCAGGCGCAGGCCACGGTCGGCAACATGAGCCGCCGCGTGTTCTCCGTCCTCAAGCGAGACGGCAAGGTCGTTCGCACGCTGTACTACCGGGAGGAATGATGAGTACGAAGGTCGTAGGACTCGACCTCGGGACACACGCGGTCAAGGTCTGTGAGCTCGTCACAACCTTCAAGAAGTTTGAGCTCGTCGGCGCGGCGATGGAGCCTGTCGTCGCCGAGGGCGAGCGCGCGACGCTCACTGAGATCGCGGCCGCCGCCCACCGCCTGCTCGAGCAGCGGGGCGCCCTGCTCGACCCCATCTACTGCTCGCTCCCCGCCGACTTTGTCTCGACGCTCACGCTCGAGTTTCCGTTTGCGGCGCCAAAGAAGATCGAGCAAGCGCTGCCCTTTCAGCTCGAAGAGGCCCTCCCCGTGGACCTCGACCAGGTCGTATGGGACTGGCAGCTCGTGGACTCGCGGGCGGACGGCCACAGCACCGTGCTCGTCGCGTATGTGAAGCGCGCGCTCTTTGAGAGCTTCATCGAGACGCTCAAGGCGGCGGGCGTCGACCCCAAGGTCGTGGGCATCGGCGCGCTGTCGTACTTCAACCTGTTCGACTACGTCATCGGTGAGTCTGCGAGCGCGGTCGCGGTGCTCGACATCGGCCACGTTCACGCGGAGCTGGCGGTCTTTGAGGGCAGCAAGCCCGCGGTCGTGCGTCACATCCGCGGCGGCGGCCTGGACGTGACACGCGCGCTCGCTCAGGCCTTTCAGGTCTCACTCGACCAAGCTGAGCGCGGCAAGCTCGCCGAGGGCGTGGTGGCGCTCCCGAGCGCGCCGCGTAACGACGGCAACGCGCCCCGAGCCGAGCTCATCACGCAGGCTTGCCATAGCGCGCTCCAGCCGCTCGTGCGCGAGGTCAAGCGGTCGCTCGTCGCGCACGCCGAGGCGTCGGGACACACCATCGACCGCCTCTACATCACCGGCGGAACGAGCCAGCTCCGCGGCATCGAGGCGTACCTGTCGCTCCTGCTCGGCGTGGAGATTCAGCGGCTCGACCCGCTCAGCGTGCCGTTCAGCCGCCTCGTCGAGGGCGGCGACCGACTGCGGCCTTTCGTTGGCAAGGCGCTTGCTGCCCCGCTGCGCGCCTTCAACGCCAAGCACCAGAGTCACATCAACCTGCGCAAGGGCGACTTCGCTTACACCGGCGACTTCAGCTTCATGCGCGGCCGAATCGTTACGCTGGCGGCCGCCGCGGTGCTGGTCGTCATCCTCGCCGCGATGGTCGCCGTATCGAAGAAGCGTGTGCTCGAGGCGGAGAACGCCGCCTTGACCGCTCAAGTCCGCGCGATTTCCAAGGTCGTCTTGGGCGAGGAGACAGACGACGCCGACCGCGTGTTCAACGCGATGATGGCCGCCGAATCGAGCGCTGCGAAGCTCATTCCACAGGTCACGGCGTTCCAGATCCTCGCCGAGGTCTCGGGTCGCATCGACAACGACCTTGTCATCGATGTGGACCAGTTCGATGTCGACCTCGACCGCAAGAAGCTCGAGATTCGCGGCCGCACCGAGTCCGGTGGCGACGTGGAGCGGCTCGTCGAGGTCCTTGAGGGGCACCCTTGCTTCAAGAACAAGGTGTCTAAGGACAAGGTCGAGAAGTCCATGGAAGAGAAGACGAAGTTCCGCCTCACGGCGAGCTCCGGCTGCAGCTGAGGGAGGACGCCGCCGTGGCTGAAGAAGCACGCATTGACAAGCTCTTCGGAGCGTTTGACCGCCTGACGCCGCGCGAGAAGGGCCTCGTCGGTGGCTTGGCCGCGGGCGTCCTGCTCGCAGCGATCGCGCTCGTGTGGATGCTGGTGGGTCAGCAGATGACCGCGCTTGAGGAGCGCAACCAGAGCCTGAGCGACACCCTCGCTCGGATTCAGGCGGGCAAAGAGAAGTACCTGCAGGAGAAGGTGCGCCTCGACGCGGACAAGAAGCGCCTCGAGACGAACGAGCTCAAGCTGGTCAAGCTGATGGAAGACCAAGCCGCAGCGCAGGGCATCACCATCGAGGACTTCAAGGAGGCCAAGCGCTTCCTGACCGAGAACGCCCGCAAGCGGAAGAAAAACGACAAGGGCGAAGTCACGGGCCCTCCGGTCAAGGACCTTGTCGAGGAGAGTCAGACGGTCACGCTCCACAACCTGAGCGTCGACCAACTGTCGAAGTTCATGGCCTCTCTCGAGGGCCGACAGGAGCCCGTGAAGGTCACGCGCATCAGCGTTCAGACGCAGTTCAGCGACCGAAGCAAGCTGCGTGAGGTCCGCATGACGGTCGCGACCTATCGCATGGAGGAGGGTGAATGAAGCCGCGTGCATGGTGGCAAAACGGCCTCGTCTATCTCGGCTACACGGCCTTCTTCGTGTTTGCGTTCATCTCCTGCATCTACCTGACGCTGCCGCTCGACGCGCTCCAAGGTTACTTGGTGCGGAAGCTCTCAGACGAACACGGTATGGACCTGACGGTCGAGCGCCTCTCGACGTGGCGGCTGACCGGCTTCGAGGCCGAGAACGTCGTGATTCGTCCGCGGCCGTCGCCCGAGGAGCTCGCCGCGATCACCGCGGCCCGCGAGGCCCGCAAAGCCTGGGATGAGCAACACAAGGGCAAGGGCGACCGAGGAGACAAGGCGGAGAAGTCGGATGCGGGCGCGACGCCGGGCGAGCCAGCTGCGGCTATCGGCAAAGCACCGACCGACGCTCCGAAAGCGGGCGCGCCTGAGCCCCCGACGGTCCCCGCCGGACCGGCGCCCATCGAGGCCGCCCGGCTGCAGGCCCGCCTCGGTATCTTGGGCCTGCTCAAGGGCGATCTTGCCCTCGATGTTCGCGCCGAAATGCTCGGCGGCACGCTGAACGCCGAGATCGAGCGGCTCGCCGACTCGACTCTGGTCAAGGCCGACTGGGACGCCCTCGACCTGCGGCAGATCCCCCAAATCAAGGAGGCGCTTCAGGTGCCCGTCGTGGGGGCGTTCGCGGGCAACGTCTCTCTTGACGTCCCGACGACGGACGACAAGAAGCCGCGCTGGGCCAACGCGACCGGGACCGTCGAGGTCAAGGTCTTGGGCGCGTCCGTTGGGCCGGGGCGCATCGAGAGCAAGAAGCTTGGCGCATTCGGGTTCTTGGATGTCCCGATGGCGCGCATCGCCGGTATCGAAGGCAAGCTGACCTTCGACAAGAAGAAGGCGGTCGTCGACAAGTTCGATATCACAGGCAAGGACCTCGAGGGTGAGGTCACCGGACACCTTGTCCTCGACAACGCCCTTGAGAAATGGGCGCCTCGCCTGCACGCGCGCTTCAAGGTCAGCGACGAGTTCCTCGAGGCTCACAAGGACGTCAAGGTCGCCCTGAGCGCCAGCGCATGGCTCAAGCAGGGTCAGGCCGACGGCTACACGGGCATCTCCATCAACGGCACGTTCAAGAGCCCGACCTTCAACCCGAAGAAGGAGAGCCCGTACAAGAAGGGCGGCGACACGTCCGCGCGCGTCGAGTCCGGCGACGCCCGGAAGAGCGCGCGAGACAAGAAGGCGGGCGCGAAGGGAGGCGCGTCGAAGACCCCACCGCCCCGGGCGACGCCCCCAGCCCCAATCGTGCCGCAGCCCGAGCCTCCGCGGCCTGCGGAGCCCGAACCAGCGCCAGAGCCTGCCGCGCCCGAGCCCGCCCCCGAGCCCGCCGCGCCCGAGCCTGAGCCCGAGGCCCCCGTGACGGAGGCCCCCGCAGAGGAGCCCACGCCGCCTCCCCCCAGCGACGACGAAAACGCCGGGGAGTGAGCACCGGCCCAGTCGCAAACGCCTAGAAGTTGATGTTGTCGCGCACAGTCGGTTTGAGGGTGTTCGGCAAGTCGAAGCGCTCCTCCCCTCGGTAGATACGCCGATACAGCGCCCAAAAGCGGAGCACCTTCTTGGTGTATTCGCGGGCCTCATCGTAGGGGATCTCCTCGATGAGGACGTCCAGCGGCAGGTGCGACTTGACGCCGAGCCAGGACGCCATGCGGTGCGGCCCCGCGTTGTAGCTGGCGATCGCGAGGGGCACCTGCCCGTCGAACTTGTGCAAGAGCTGATGGACGTACCACGCAGCCATCTCCAAGACGATGGCGGGCTCGAAGAGAAGCGCGGGGCTGAAGCCGCGCAGGGCCATCCGGTCGGCGATCAACCCGCCCGTCTGAGGCATCACCTGCATCAGGCCGCGCGCGTTGGACCGGCTGATGGCGCGTGGGTTGTAGCTCGACTCAACCGTCATGAACGCCCAGAGGAGCAGCGGGTCGACCCCATAGCGCGCCGCGGCCTGCTCCAGAGGCGCGGCGAAGGCGCGCGGGAAGCGGCGCGCCCACATCGCACGATTCTCGGGCGCGTTTGGGGGGAACGGCAGCTTGCCGCGACCCGCACCGTGACGCCGCGCGTAGTGGGCATCGCCGACGGCCTCGAACGCAGGGCCGAGCGCGGCCCGGATCGCCGTCATACCCGAAGCGAGCGCGGGCCCCCGCGCAGGGTCAGGCTTCGGGTTGCCCGTCTCAGCCAGAGAGCGCCCCCACTCCCCCGTCTGGCCCTGCGGTCGATTGTCGAGGAATGGTCGGGGCGTGAAGCGCCACGTCTTGAGCGCGCGGCCGCGGGGGCGCGCGTCTGTGAACGCCCGAAGCTCATCACTGACAGCGCGGAGCGGCAGCGCCGCGAGGTCGCCCCGCCCGACAAGCGCGAGCTCGAGCGCTCGACGCAGCTCAGGGATCGATGCACCATGCTGGCGAGCCACGTTCAGGAGCGCGTCCGAGGCGTGCGGCGACAAGAGCGGTACGGCGGTGGCGGCCTCTGGCGGCGGCGCCCAAGCCGCTCGCGACCCCGAGAGCTCTTCAAGTCTCAGGCGCGCTTGATGACCGTAGTATCCGAGGGGCGACCCCGCGACGACGTCCTCCCACGCGGCGCGCGCGCCCCCCTTGTCGCCTGCCTCGGCCCTGACCCGGCCGAGCCAGTAGCGCGCGCGCTCGTTTCCCGGCTTGGATGCGCGGGCAAGTCGCTCCAGCGCACCCAACGCCTCTCGGGTGTCTCCGACCCGCCATGCGAACCAAGCGCGGAGCCATGGCAGTTTCGGCGCATCGTCGCTGTTGGTGCCCGCGAGGCGCTCGAACCAGGTCCGCGCCTTGGCGTACTGTGCCGCGCGAAAATAGACCCACGCGATGTCCTCGACGACGCCGACCGGAGGGCGAGCTGGATTGCCCGAGGCAGCGGCGAGGGCAGCGGCCGCTTCGTCGGTCCGCCCAAGGCGCTCAAGGGCGTACCCGCGCCAGCGAGTCGCACGCCGGGCGCGGCCCGGGTCGCCCTGCGCCGTGGCCTCGCGCACGATGTGCTCAAACGCTGCGAGCGCCTCGGGAAAGCGCTCCGAATCCCACAGAGTCCGGGCACGTAGCCACTCGGCGTCTTGGTGAATCGTGGCGCCCGCTTGCCCGTCCGCGATCAAGGCGTCGAAGAGCGCGATCGCTTCGACATAGTACTTACGCCGACGCAGATCGGCACCCGCTTCGAGTCGCTCGATCGGCGGCAACGCATGAGCGCGGGCGCTCTCATCAAGCGCGTCTAAGCGAACTTGCGCCTCGTCTGCGAATGGATCGCCGGGGTCGAGTGCAACGGCGCGCCGCAGGTGCACGATCGCATCGGTCGAGCGGCCCAGACGACTCAGAGCGTCCGCAAGCGCCAAACGAGCCCCCGCGCGCCCCGGGTACTCGGGGTACTTCGCGAGCAGGGACTCAAGCTGGCGGACCGCCGCTTCTGTCCGACCCAACGCCAAGTCGACATCGCAGCGACGAAACTCGACCCGGAAGCGCCACTGCGACGCGGGGTAGGCCCTCGCGTGGGCGTTCAAGGCTGCGCCGGCACCCTCGGCGTCGCCGAGCCGGAAGCGCCCCTCGGCCGCGAAAAAGAGGGCGACATCCCCGAGCTGCGTCTGCGCGATCTCGGGCCGCTCCAGCTCAGCGACAGCCCGGCGATAGTCAGCGGCATCGAACGCTGAGAGGCCTGCGCGAACGGCGACCAGCCCGCTGCCCCAAGGTCCAAGGTCACGCAGCGCGTCGCCCTCTGCCCGCGCATCCGCCTCGAGCGCTCGCCGCGTCGCCTCGGGGAGGCGCTCAAGGCCCTCCGCGTAGGTCGAGGACACACGCGTCGTGGCAGCGTTGCCCCGACCGGGGGCTGAGCGGGCGGCGTTGGGGCTCGCAGCCCAAACGCAACACAGCCCGACTGCAATTTTGAAGGCCAAAAAGAAAATACGCAGCCGCACGGTTGCCGCCTGTTTTCGCGCAATGCTACTGTTGTCCCTAAGGCCTTCGAGCCGGGTCGACAAGGGGGGGAAGCCCGTGACCATGCGATTCCATCGAGCGGCGACGCTCATCGCGACGGTGTGTATGCTCCTGCCCGCGGTCGCGAGCGCGCAGACGCAAGCAGCGCAGGCCCAATCGAGCGGTGGCGGCGCGTCGAGCGGCGGCAACTTCAGGCACATCACTTCGACGGGCCTCGGCATGGCTGTGGGTCGGAGCGCCGGCGGCAACTACGTCGCCTACAACGGATTCTTGGCACGGTCCGTCGCTTCTCGGGACACGCGGGCGCCGGTGTTCGACCCACCGCCGCAGGATATTCAAGCGTCGGTCGGACAGAACGCGGCCGCCTGCGCCGCAACGGTCACCTTCCCCGCCGTGCGGGTCGTCGACAATCGCGACCCGAACCCCGTCGTGACCGCCGTGCTGTCGACTCAGCCGCCCCGCATGCTCAACCCGGCAGGCGAGATGGTCGCGGTGGCGCCGGGGAGCTACGACGTCGTCTTGACCGCGACGGACCGCGCAGGGAATCGCGCGCAGGCGACTTACCGCGTCGTTGTGACAGACAACACGCTGCCGAGCCTCGCGAACGTCCCGAACCCGACGCCCGTCGGCGGTGAGGCCGAGGCGACCTCGCCCGCAGGCACGCAGATCGACTTGGCCGCGCCGACGTGCTCGGACGTGTGCGACGCGGCGCCGGTCCTGACGAGCACCGCGCTGGCGCGTTACCCGCTGGGCGACACAAACGTCGACTGGGCGTGCGTCGACGCGTCGGGCAACCGCGCTGCCGCCGCGCGCACGGTCGTGCGCGTGCGTGACCGCTTGGCGCCGACCGTGGCGGGTGGTGCGCCCGCCGACTTCGCCGCGAACTGCAACGACCCCGCGGGGTCGAGCGTGCGCGTGCCCGCGATCGCGTGGCAGGACAACGGCGCGAACGCCGCGCAGCTCGAGCTCTCGCTGATCGTCGACCCCGCGGGCGCGAACCAAGCGTTCTCGCCGATCCCCGCCAACGTGACCCTCACAGGCGGCCCGCACGTGCTCCGGTATGTCGCTCGAGACCCGAGCGGCAACCGCGCGCAATACGACCTGCGAGTGACGATCTCGGACGTGACCGTGCCTCGGGTCACGGTCGTCAACGCGCCTCAAACCGGCTGGTACAACGCGGACGCAGACGTACAACTCCGCATCAGCGACAACTGCAGCTCACTGGCTGCCGGCTTGCGCGTCAGCGTAGTGCCGCCGCCCCAAGCGCAGGCGATCAACGGCGACGTGCTTACGCTCCGGTACACCGCTGACGGCATCGTGAACCTGACCGTCACCGCGACCGACAGCGCGAATAACGAGGTCACCGATAACTCAGTCGCGTTCGGGATTGACCGCGGCCCGCCCAACGCCTCGGTCATCGTGCCGAGCCAAGTGGGCGTCGCAGCGAACAACCCGGTCACGTGGCCGATCTTCGCCCTTGCAGAGACGTTGCCCCTCAACGTCGGGGCGGACGATCCAGGCGACGGGCAGGTCTCCGGCGTGCGGCGCGTTCAGGTCTTTCTGGACCCAGACGCTCAAGGTCGCCCCTCGCGGACGCTCGCGGACGTGACCTATCCCGGCAACGGGACGCCAACGCGGGGCGCGCGTGTGCAGGGCAACGTTCGCTGCACAGACAACCGAGCGGGAGACGCCGCCGCCGTCTGCAACGCCGCGGGCGAGGTGCAGTTGCGCAAGCTCCGGGTGGGCGCGCACGTCGTCCGTACGATCGTGACGGACTTCGCGGGCAGCGTCACGACGCTCGACGCGCGCTTCACGAACGCGAACCTGTACGAAGGCCTCGACATCATCGCGGCGCGTATCGGGCAACGCCTGCAGCAAGGCGGCCTGCCCGCGGCCGTGGCGCAAGAGCTGGCGCAAGCGCTCCCCGACCTGCAGCGCGGCCGGACTTTGGCGGCGCGGCAGCTCCCCGGCTCACCGTACGGTACGCCCCTGTTCTTGGGCAGCGCGCTCAAGGCGGTTCAGGACGCCACCGTTGACCTGGACCAAGGCATCGTCGCGGCGCCCGTTGGGGTTCAGGCGCAGGTGACCGACTATGCGTCGTTGGTTCACCGCATCGCGAAGTCCGACCTCACGCTCTTCCGCGCCTACGTCGAGGGCCGCAACCTGCCCGCGACCTTCGTCGGCTCGGATGGGTTCTTGCTCGCCGAGTACGCGACGGACATGGCGAACTCCGCGGAATGGCTGACCGAGATGGGCGACTCGATGGACGCGCAGGACTGGAACGGTTCGGCCGCGGCCGCGCTCGAAGGTTTCTTCGGCCTCAAGAGCGCAGACACGGGCTGGATGATGAACTACGCGGCGCCGTTCGACCCGTCACCCGATGCATACTTGGCGGAGTACGCGCGCGGGCGGGCGATCCTCGATGAGATGCAGCAGGAGATCGCGGCCTATGCGGCGCTGCCACAGCCTCCGGGCCTGCTCAAGATGCAGCAGATGCGGGACGACCTCGACCTGATCGTGAGTGACCTTGACCTGCTCATCGAGGGGGACTTCGACACCCCGAACGGCCTCTCGGACCAGAACTACCTTGAGGACCTCATCAACCTGCAGGTCGTCGCGTCCTCGAGCCAGACCGCCGCCAACCAAGGCGTGTGGGTCCGCAACTACCAGTGGGCGATGATGCAGGTCGTGCGCTACATGGCCTACGCGTCGACGACGAAGGCCATCAGCGTCAACGCCGTGACCCGACGGGCGTGGCCCCTGTTCCAGTTCGCGACGCAGCGGATCAGCGAGGGCGTGGCGTTTCTGAATGAGCGGCGCGTGCAGGAGGCCATCGACCTGTACCTCGACGAGCTCAGCACCTGCTCGATCGCGGCGGTCTACCACTGCCACTACCTGACCGACGAAGCGGCAGCCGGAGGACAGGACCTCGACCAGCCGTACACTGCGGACGTCGTTCAGGGCTGCTGGGACGTCATGCTGCGTCCGGACGAGTGGGCAGCGGCGCCGGCGCCCGGCCCGCGTGAGCCGCCCGCGAAGTGCCGCTTCGGCCAGAACGTCCGCTGATCAGAGCTCTTCGTCGCCCCCGCCGAGCAGCTCGGCCTTGCCCTGTGCGACGCCAGCCCGCCGGCCGAAAAGATAGCCGGCGATGAAGCCGATGAGCAGCACGAACGGCACGTAGACGACGTGCGTCGGCGGTGGAACCGCCAAGAAGCTGGTCTCACCCACGCTCTCTCTCCCAGGCATCGAGCCGCGACTCGAGCTCCTTGAGCGCACGCTCCGCGCCCTGTTGACGACGCGTCGTGCGCCAGATAAACGCAAAAGCGATGGCCCAAAGCGCTCCGTAGGCCAGCCACAGATGGCGGTGACGCATGTCTTGCATGTCCGCCTCGCTCGTGGCCTGGAACGCCGTGACCTGCTGCTGACGCCCCGCGGCGCTCTCACCCGCAGGGTCATCGGCAAACGCGGGCGCGACGAGCGCAGCGCTTAAGGCCGTCGCGACCAAGAAACCGCCCACGCGAAAAGGCTTCATGCTTCGACTCCGGCGCGTTGCAGGCGTCGACGCAGGGCGCCCACCTGCCGCTCTTGAAAGTGCATGCGATAGCGCATGCGGACGAGGACAACGAAAAGGAGCAGCACGACGACGCTCACGAGGCCGAGCGTCGCGCGCATGTCTGGGTCGAGGCCCCCACCCGCCTTGTCTTGAATCTCGGGGTGCATGCCCCGCCACTTGCGTACCGCGACATGCACAAACCAAATGTTCGGCGTCGCAAAAACAGCGAGGCCAGCGGCCAAGCGACGCGCCCCCTCGCCCGCGCCTGCGAAGCTCTGCAAGACCCAATAGGCCCCAAACATGAGCGCCATGAGCGCCATGGATGTGAGGCGCGGCTCCCACTTCCACCAGACGCCCCACGCGGGGCGCGCCCACAGGGGCCCCGTGACCAAGACGATCAGTCCAAAAACGAGGCCGACCTCGGCGGACGCGAGCGCGAAGGCATCCCAGCGCCCCTTGCGTGTGTAGAGGTAGCCGAGGCTGCCCACGAAGCACGACACAAAGCCGAGGTAACAGGCCCACGCGCTGTTGACGTGGTAGTAGAAGATCTTCTGGACGACGCCCATCTGCGCCTCGACGGGCGCCCACGCGAACACGGCGAAGTGCCCGAGAAGCATCGCGATAAAGGCGGCTCCAGTGAGCGCCGCTTGGCCCTTCATGGGTTCACTCCCCGTCCCTCGTCACTCGGTGACCAGCTGTTCAAAAACCAGCTGCCCGCCGATACCATAAACGAGATCAAACACGATCAAGAGCTGCCACCAGGGCCCGACGTCTTGGTCAGGCACAGTGCCGAGCGTGGCCGCTGTCGCCGATACGCCTGCAATCAAGACGGGCGTGACCAGCGGGAATACGAGCATGGGGAGCAGCACCTCGGCGAAGCGCGCGTTGACGGCCACGACCGCCAGCGGCGTGCCGACGAGCGCGAAGCCGAGGACGCCCAGTGTGAGCTGCCCGATGAGCGGCGCGAGATGCGCCCCTGCGTCGACGCGCAAGAGGACCGCCAGCAACGGCGCCGCCAAGAGGGCGACAAAGAGCGACAGCGCAAAGTTCAGTGTGACCTTGGCGGCCAAGATGCCCCCCCGATGTGCGGGCGACCCCACGAGGGCAGAGAACGCGCCGTCGCGTGCCTCACGAGCGAATGTTCGGCCCGTCGCGAGGGTGCCGGCGAAGAGGACGATCGCCCACAGGCAGCCGGGGAAGAGCATCCGGTTCGTCAGCTCGTCTCCCGCGAACCCAAACGTGAATACGAGCGAGAGGACGAGGGCGAAGAACGCGAGCGTGACCAGCGTCTCCCGCGCGCGGAGCTCGACGCGGGCGTCCTTGATGAGGACCGCGCGGAATGTCTCGAAGGCCGTCATGCCGCGCGTCCGCGCGCTTCAGCGTGCGCTCGATACAAGGTATCGAGGGTCGTACTGCGCTCGCCTGAGAACGCAACGCGGCCTGCACGCAGGACCACGACGTCGTCCGCGAGCGCGTCGGAGAGCGCCAAGTCGTGTGTCACCAAGACGACCACGGCGCCCCGCGCGCGGGCCGCTTGAACGAGCCCTCCCAGAAGGTCGGCGCCGCTCGGGTCTAAGCCCGTAAAAGGCTCATCAAGCAACACAAGCCTCGGTTCGTGCACGAGCGCCCGCGCGAGCGCGAGCCGCTGAGCCATGCCACGACTGAAGCCACCCACAGCGCGATCAGCGGCCCGCGCGAGGCCGACGCGCTCGAGCCACGGCTCTGCCTGTGCCGCGCTCACGCCGTAGAGGGCGGCGAAGAACCGGAGATTCTCACGCGCCGTGAGTTCGCCGTAGAGCATCGGTCTGTGGGCGACGTGCCCAATCAATCGTCGCAGCTCCGGCCCCGCCATCGCCGCGTCTACATCGTCGAAAAGGACGCGTCCCTCGGATGGCCGCAACGCGGTCGAGAGTAGACCCATCAGCGTGCTCTTGCCCGCGCCATTCGCGCCGAGCAGGGCCGTTACTCGGCCCGCACGGAGAGTCAAGTTCACGTCGATCAGGGCGTACGTGTCGTCGTGGAGTCGGCTCAGCGCCTCCGCACGCACCGCGCTCAGCGGCGGGGGGGCGCTCATCAGGGGGTGCGACCGTCAAGGCGGTCAAGCGCCCGATACAGAGAGACCAAGCGCGCCGTAATCGCCTCTTGCTCCCGCTCGAACCTCGCCTCGGGGAGCTGCCCCTTCGCGACAGCCTTTCGCATCCGCTCAAGGGCCTTGAGGAGACGGTCGCGCTCGTTCTCCAGATGCGCGCGCGAACGTGTCGCTTCGCCCGCACCGCCAGCGCGGCGGAAGCCGAAGAACACGCCGAGGAAGACGAGCATCACGGCCGCGAGAAGCGCCCAAGCCTTCCATTGTGAGCCCACGGGGAGCCCCGAGAACGCGAAGCGCAGCGGCTCATTCGCCGGGAGGTCCAAAGACATCCGCAAGACCTCGAACTCGCGCCCTTGACCATTCGTGGTGCGCTCCGCCTTGGCGCCCTCGGCTCGCGGCAGCAACTTGAGGGTCGTATCGACGCGCTGCCCAGGCTGCTGGCCCACGGGCGCGACGACAAAGGCCCCCCGGGTCCGCACGGGGAGCCGCTGCGACCACTCATAGGTCGGCTCGTTGTACTTGATTGTGTAGACAAACGTAACCTCGGACGGCTCGGTGTTCGGCAGAAGCGCGCCCTTGAACCAAATGTCCGTCCCTCGGACCTCGACGACCTTAGGGTCGGCATCTTCATTGAGCTCAGGGTGCTTGCCCCCAGCCGGCAGAGGGATGCGAAGCCCACCACCGGGCAGCGCGGCCAGGTTCGCGACCTCGGCGCCGGAGTTCCAGAGGCGAATCGACTGCCGAACGACGAGATTCTCTTCGTCCGGCATCAGATCAATGTGCGCGTGCTCGGCGACGATCGCCTGCGTGTTCACTGAGGCGGCGCCAACGCGCACCTCGACCCAACCTCCGGCTGCAGGCAGGTTCGACAGCTCGAACGGAAACCGGACGCCGTCCCGCTCTGCGGCGACCAGATAGGCGATCTGGTTTTGCACCTCAGGGTTGCTGGGAATGCCGCCGAAGCGCGCCACGCCAGCGGCGTCCGTCACGACCGCGTAGTCACGCACCTTGCCGCCGCCCGCGAGGACGGACAAGGTGACGCGCAGACCCGCCGGCGCGGGTCGCGAGCCGCCTCCCGGGGCGGCCTCGACGACGCGCACCTCGACATCGTGGCGCTGCATCTTCGCGAGGAAGGGCGGTAGCCCGCCGCTGTCGACCGTCGCGGGCTGGGCGTATGCCGTGAGCGGCCCGACTACGCCGAGGCAGCTCACGACCCATGCCATGACCATCACCCCATCGCGAGCGGTCACGACTGGGGCTCCTTGGGCTGTGAGCTCGCTGGGAGGCGGTCGGCGTAGGCTTGGGCGCGCTCGTCGAGGCGTGCGACGACCTCAAGCGCTTCGCGCTCGAAGCGTCCGCGAAGCCGCCGAAGGTCGTTGTCATCGAGCTTGCTCAAGGCGGCCTCGGTCTCGAGGTCGCGCAGCTCCTCCACCAAGCGGTCACGCCGTGCGATCAGGTCAGCAGAGTCGTCCTCGACGCGCGCCCACTCGGCTGCCGTGACGACCTCGCGGTCGAGCAACGGCTGTGCGGCGCTATAGAGCAAATAGATTGCGAGGAGCGCGACGATGATCGCGAGCAGCAAGAACATGACTCAGGCCTCGGGCGCGGGGTCAGCGGGCGTGCCATCGAGGCGCCCGACCGGCGCTTGCCGCGCACGCTTGCGGGCGGCTGTGAACACCGGATAGGCCTCGCGCTCAGGCCACACTGCGAAGACGACCCCAAAGAGGAGGAACGCGCCCCCGATCCACATCCAGAGGATCATCGGGTTGTAGTGCGCCATGACCTCGGCGGTCTTGATTCCAGGCTTGAACGACACGAGCGCCAAGTAGATGTTGGCCCGCAGCCCTTGGATCTCGTCCTTCTCCGTCGTGGTGCGCGAGAGCTGCACGTTCGCGCCGGTATAGAAGCGCCGTGACGGGTGCAGTTGCCCAATCAGCTCTGCGGGCGCGCCATCCGGCCCCGCGCGGTGCACGTCGAACTTGGCGTACCACTCCTCGTACTCACGGTTCTCGGTGCGGTCGAAGCCGCGGAACGTGAGGACGTGGCCCTCGAGCGTGTGCTGCTCGCCCTCTGAGTGGAACGTGAGGTCGAGCTCAGTCTTCAGGCCCGTGCCCACGAAACCGAGGAAGAGGCAGGCGAAGCCGATGTGCGTCAGGTAACCGCCGTAGCGCCGACGATTGCGAGCGATGAGGCGGCCGAGCGCGACCGGCAGCGACTCGCCCGTGCCCTGCGCGCGGACCTTCGCGTTTCGCAGGTACTCCAGCCCCAAGGTGATGACGGTGAAGAAGAAGCCGTAGAAGCCGATGAGCGAGTAAACGCCCGTCAGGTTGCTCGATTGCACGAGCTGGCCGACGGGTACATCGCCGAAGGGGATCGACGTCTTCGCGAGGTGCGCCTGCAGGTTATAGGTATCGACCGCGAGCACGATGCCGGTGAGCCCGAGCGAAACCAGCGCGGGGGAGAGCATGTTCACCTTGAACGACCGCGCAGACATCTTGCGCCAAGGCACGAGCGGGCCGATCCCCATCAGCAGCAACAGCGCGACGCCCAGCGGAGCTATCCAGCTGTTGTACCAGGGCGCGCTGAACTTCGTCTCACTCCAGAAGAGCATGCTGAGCTTGTCGCCGATGGTGCCGAACATCACGACGGCGAGGATCGTCATCAAGACGAAGTTATTCAGCAGGAAGACACCTTCGCGGCTCGCGAGGTGCTCGACACCGGGCGCGGGCGCGGGCGCCTCCTCCCGAGCGAACAAGTCACGGAAGAACAGCGCGACCATCGAAACGAGCGACGGGCCGAAGATCGAGATCGAGGCGTATCCGAAGAGCCAAGCGGCGCTCCGAAGCTCCTTGTCGGCGATTTGGCTGGCCACGATCCACATGGCGCCGTGGAGGACTGCGACGAACGCGATCGACGCCGCGATCGGCTTCCAACGCACGCTGGGCCCCCAGCGGTCAAACGCGGAACGCCACCGGTCCGCTTCGTCCGCCGAAGCCAGCGAACCGTCTGCGACGCGCCACGCCATGAGCGCCTGCGAAGCGCCGAGAACCACAATGAGCATGACGATGAAGTACTCGCCGATGTCGCTCTGCGCGAACGTGTGCACGGAGTCGATGACCCCCGCGCGCGTGAGAAAGGTGCCGAAGAAGGTCAGGAAACCGGTCAACAAGACCAGGTGCACGTTCCACACCTTCAGCAGGCCACGGCGCTCCTGGATCATCACAGAGTGCAGGTAGGCCGTAGCGGAGATCCACGGCATCAGCGCGGCGTTCTCCACCGGGTCCCAGCCCCAGAAGCCCCCCCAGCCGAGCTCCTGGTAGGCCCACATGCCGCCGAAGAGGTTGCCCATCGACAGGAACCCCCACGACACCACCGCGTAGCGGCGCGTCGTGCGGATCCACGCGTCATCGAGCCTGCGATGAATCAACGCTGCGAGCGCAAACGCGAACGGCACTGAGAACCAGACGTACCCGCTGAGGATGCTCGGCGGGTGGAACGTCATCGCGGGGTTCTGCAGCAAAGGCTCAAGCCCCTTGCCGTTCATCGGGGGCTCGTTGATGCGGAAGGACTCAAACGGGTTGGCCTCGAGCACCATCAGGAGCAGGAAGAACGCTTGCGAGGCGCACAAGATCGATAAGACGGTCGGCAGGATGTCGCGGTTCTGGTCGCGGTTCTGACGAATGACCAGCGCAGTGACGACGGCCAGCGTCGTAGACCAGAACATTAACGAGCCTGCCTGCCCGCCCCAGAACGAGGCGATCAGGTAGTACCAGGGCATGTTGTTGTCGCTGTAGTGGGCGACGTACTTGTTCTGGTAGTCGTGCGTCAGGAAGGCGTGGATCAGCAGGAGCGCTGCGGTCCCGATGAACGCGGACACCACGTAGCCCCCCCGCTCGGCGGCGAGCAACAGGCGGCCGTCACCGCGGCGTTGACCAATGGCACTCGCGAAAATGCAGAACGCGCAGACGACGATCGACGCGTGGAGGAGAAAGTCACCGAGGTGATGGACGCTGAGCTCGAGCACGTTCACATCCGCTGCTTGGCTTGTTCGGACACCTTGCCCTCTTCGTACTTCGACGGGCACTTCGCCGTGACCTCGCGGGCCTCAATCGACATGTCGCCCCGAACGACGCCTTCGACGACGACGGGCATGCCCTCCTTGAAGACGTCTGGCAGCGGCCCGCGGTAAGCGACCTGCATCACGTCGCCCTGCTCCTGCAGGTTGAACCGATGCGTCTTTGAGGCGTCCTCAAACGCGTAGGACCCGATGATCACGGTGCCGCGCACGCGCGCTTGCCGACCTTCGACCTGCGCGAGGCGTGCCTTGACCTCATGGACGTCCAAGAAGTACGCGGTCCCCTCGCCGCCGGCCATCATGCTGTTCGCGACGAGGTAGAAGCCGCCGACCAAGGCGACGAGCGCCACAATGCCCCGCAGGCGTCGCCACGGCGACGGCCGGGCGGACACAGAGCCGGCGGGGGCGCTCTCGATGGCCCCGACAACGTCGCCGGTGTCGTTGTTCTCGCTCATGTCGACTGTCCTCCCATTTCCCCGAGCGCTCTTAACCGCCCAGAGAGGTCATGACGTTCCGCGGTGCAGTGCGAAAGTCGCGCATTTCGTGACCGGGTCGCTTGCCGTGAACGGCCTGCCCGACCAGCGAGATGAGCGCCTCCCGTGTCGCACCCGCGCGGAGCGCTTGCAAGAGTGAGACCTCGTCATCGTGGCCGAGGCACGCGCGCAGAGCGCCCTGCGCCGTCAAGCGTGCCCGATTACACGTCCCGCAGAACCCATCGTCGGACATCGGGCTGATAAAGCCGACCCGAGCTCCAGCAAACTCGCCGCGCGTCACGCGCCAATACTGCGCCGGACCGCGAACCAGATGGGCCTCGGCAGGTGCATCGGGCTCCAGCCCAAAGCCGAGGTTGAGCCGAGCGCGCATCTCGTCGGTCGTCACAACCGGGCGTTCACGCGCTGTCGCGAGTTGACCGATGGGCATCAGCTCGATGAAGCGCGGCTCCAAGCCCTCTGTCCAGGCCCAGCGGCACAGCTCGGCGAGGTCGTCGTCATTCTCGCCGCGCACGACCACAGCGTTCACCCTGACCTGCCGAAAGCCCGCAGTTCGGGCGGCCGAAAGGCCCCGCAACACGGCCCCCAGGTCGCCACCGCGCGTCAGGCGGCGAAAGGTCTCAGGCGAGATCGAATCCACGCTCACGTTGAGGCTCATGAGGCCCGCCTCTTTGAGGGCGCCGGCGTGCTGCTCAAGCAAGTGCCCATTGGTCGTCATCACGACCTCGGGCGCACCCGGGAGCGCGGCGATTCGCCGCACCAAGTCCACGATGCCGCGCCTGACCAACGGCTCGCCGCCCGTGAGCCGGACGCGGCGAACGCCCAAGTCGACCATGAGGCCAACGAGGTGCTCCGCCTCTTCGAAGCGCATCACATCCGCGCGGTCGAACCGCGGGAACCCATTCTCGGGCATGCAGTACGCGCACGCGTAGTTGCAGCGATCCGTCACGGAGACGCGCAGGTACCGAATCCGGCGCGCCGACCGGTCGGTCAGTGCGTGCGCCGCGGTCCAGTCCCCCTGCACAACAGGGAGCGCCTCGCGCGCGGACTTCTCGGACGGGGTGAACACTGCGAAGACGACGCCTTCCGAGCCAATAGGTTTCGGGACGCTATCAGCCTTCCGACTCGCGTTCAACGCGCGCCGCGTGCGCTCATTCGTGCGCGTTGACACACGCTCGACGCCTCGCCATGCTCGCGGCCCTTATTCTCGGGAGGTCGACGTGACTCAGATGAAGGATGCGCTGCTCCAAGGCGTCGGTAAGCTCATGCAGAGTGAGCAAGCCATGAAGCTCATGCAGAACGAAGCCGTCATCAAGGCGCTGACCAAAGCGTTCACGGCGACGACCGAGGCACGTCTGGCCATCGACCAGCAGGTCGCCTCGGTCGTCAAGTCATTGAAGCTGGCCACGCGGGACGACCTGAAGACTCTGCGCCGCAACGTCGAGCGGCTCGAGCGCGAGTTGACCGCGCTGCGCCGCACGGTCGAGGAGAACGCGCTCGTCACCTCCGAAGCGGTCGAGACCGCGCGTATCGCCGCTCGAGCAGCCGATGCAGCGCGCGCCCGCGCCGAGGCGCAGGGGGTGGCACAGGCGCCGACAGCCCAGGCGGAGCCCTCACCGAAGCCCACCAAGGCCGCTCCCAAGTCGAAAAGCGCGGGCAAAGCCAAGGCTTCGGCGACCTGAACTCGCGCGACCGATTCACCTGAACCGAGCCCCTCAAATCGCGTCATCAAAGGACCATGTGATGAAGATTTCGACCCGGATGCACCGTCGCGGCGCGCTCATCCTCGCCCTCACGCTCGCGGCCGCTCTCCTGCCGACGTCGAGCGTTTGGGCGCAGACACCCGCGGCCACACCCGAGTTTACAATGAAGCTCGCCACGGTCGCCCCCGACCAGACCCCGTGGTCGGAGCTACTCAAGCGTTACAAGAAAGCGGTCGAGACCAAGTCGAACGGACGCATCGCAATCAAGGTTTTCCTCGGCGGTACGCTCGGTGACGAGAACGAGGCGTCGCTCAAGTGCAAGCGAGGCCAGATTCAGGCGGTCGCCGCCTCGACGGGCGCTCTCGCGTCGCAGGTCCCCGAGCTCAACATCGTCGAGCTGCCGTTCTTGTTCAGGAGCGAGGCCGAGGCAGACACGGTCATTGACGAGGTCATCACCCCCGAGATGGACACCATCGTCCAGAAGTACGGCTTCGTGCTCGGCTTCTGGGGCGAGAACGGCTTCCGACAGATGGGCACGCGTGACAAGGCCGTGCGGTCACCCGCTGACCTCGGAGGCCTCAAGGTGCGTTCACAGGAGTCGCTCGTCCATCTGGAGATGTGGAAGGCGCTCGGCGCGTCACCTGTGCCTATCCCCACGACCGAGGTGCCGTCCGCACTCCAAGCGGGGACTGTGGATGGCTTCGACCAAGCCACGCTCTATGCTGTCGCCGCGAGCTGGTACAAGAAGGTCAAGTTCTTCACGCTGACGAACCACGTCTACCAGCCCGCGATCATCATGTTCAATCAAGCATGGTTCAACGGCCTGCCCGCCGACTTGCAGAAGATCGTTGTGGAAGAGGGCCGCGCGCTTCAGGCGAAGGGGCGCGCCGCCGTGCGCAAGATCGGGCCTGACCTCCTGAAGATCGTCGAGACCGAGGGCGTTCAGGTCGTGCCGCTCAGCGCCGCGGAGCGCGAGGTCTTCGAGAAGAAGACGACCGGCGTGCGCGCGGTCCTTCGGCAGAAGCAGGGCGCGGCCACGGTGCGGGTCCTCGACAAGGTCGAGGCGCGCCTGCGCACGCTGCGCGGCGGTCAGTGAGTGGCTGCCGTGTCGACGCTTCAACGAATCGACGCGGCGGTCTACCGAGCTGAGAAGGCCATCGCGTGGTGCCTGTTCCTCGTCATGGTCGCGGTGATGGGTGTCAACCTCATTCACCGCACGTTCTCCCGACCCGAGGGCAAGGTGTCGTCTTGGGCGATCGGTGCGCTGGAGGCACTCGGCGTGCACGTCGATGCCGCGTGGATGCACTCGACGGGCTCGGTCTTTCTCAACCTCGGGCTGACGTGGCTCGTCTGCGCCGCGGCCGCGCTCAGCGCAGAGCGCCCCGATGAAGCCGACCCCGAACGCCGCGTGCGTCGCTGGGAGCCCCGCCGCGCATGGGCGGTCGCGACGGGCCTCACCCTTGGCCTCGGGGCTGCGGTCAAGCTCGTGCTGGTCGTGCTGCCGAACGGTCTGATTGAGGCCATCAAGTACTCGCTGATTTGCGTGCTGTGGATTGGCCTCATCGGCGCGTCGATCGCGACCTACGAGAAGCGTCACCTCGCGCTTGAGATCGCGGATTACATCTGGCCGAAGGCGTGGTCGCGCGTGGTCAAAGGCCTCGCGATGGCGCTCACCGCAGCGTTCGTCGTCTTCCTCTTGATGCTCTCCGCCCTCTCGGTGAGCGAGCATCGCGAGACGTGGCTCGTCAACCCTCTGACAGGGGTCGTGCTCGGGACAAGTATCCCGCTGTGGACGATTTACCTCGTCTTCCCCTACGCGCTCGGGGTCATGGCGCTGCGCTTCATCGCGCAGGTCAGAGGTGAGGCATGACACTTCTCTTTATCGCGAGCGTGCTCGTCCTCGTCCTCCTGGGCGCGCCGCTCTTTGTCGTCATGGGCGGCGCGACCGCGCTGTGCTTCCTGCTCTTCCTGCCGGACTACGGCGAGCTCTCAAAGCTCACGGTGCTCGTGCAGAGCATGGAGAGCCTGCTCGACAAGCCTGAGTTCGCTGCGATTCCGCTCTTCATGGCCTCGGGCGCCATCATGACCACGGGCGGCATCGCGCAGCGTCTCGTCAATATCGCCCGCACCGGACTCTGCTGGCTCCCTGGCGGCTTGGGGGTCGCGAGCATCGTCGCGTGCATGTTCTTCGCCTCGATCTCCGGCTCGTCGCCCGTCACGCTCATCGCGGTCGGCTCCATCATGTTTCCGGCCATGACGAACGCCAAGTACCCGGAGAACTTCGGCCTCGGCCTCGTGACGACGGCTGGATCGCTCGGCTGCCTCGTGCCACCGTCGATCTCGATGCTCTTTTACGCCCTCGCCGTCAGCGGTGCGTCACCCGTCATGCCCGAGGACCTCTTTCTCGCCGGCCTCGTCCCCGCACTCTTCGTCGGTGGCCTCCTCGCGGCCTACTCCATTTGGGTCGGTCGCGGCATCGAGGGGTCGAGCCAGCCCTTCTCACGGGTCGCGTTCTTGCTCGCCGTGCGTGAAGGCGCGTGGGCGCTCGCGCTGCCGGTGCTTGTCCTCGGTGGCATCTACTCCGGCTTCTTCACCCCGAGCGAGGCGGGCGCCGCGGCGACCATCTACGCCCTCGCCGTGACCGGCTTCGTTTACAGACAGCTCGACCTCAGCAAGTTGCGCTCCGCCCTGACTGAGCAGGCCATCCTGATGGGCACGCTGATCCTCGTCATTGTGCTCACCTTCAGCCTCAACGCGTTCCTCACCGAGGTTGAGATCCAAACGCACTTGCTCGCGTGGATTCGAGCGTGGGACTTGGGTCCGGTCGGGTTCCTGCTGTTCGTCAACATCTTCTTGATCGTCGTCGGCGCACTCATGGACTCGATCAGCTGCACGCTCCTCTTCGCGCCGATGTTGGCCCCGATCGCGACACAAGTCTTCGGCATCGATCCGCTGCACTTTGGCTTGGTCTTCGTGGTCAATATGGAGATTGGCTACTTGATGCCCCCGGTCGCGACGAACCTCTTTGTCGCGTCCGCGGTCTTTCGGAAGCCCTTCACTCAGGTCACACGCGCAGTGCTGCCCACGCTGGCGATCACATGCGTCGCCCTGGTTGTGCTGATGTACGTCCCGACGGTCTCGAAGGCGGCAATCAACTTCAAGCGAGGGGTGCCCATCGTCGAGCACTTCCCGTTCGATCGCGAACCGGTCTTTCCGGACGACCCCGCCCAGGACGACGCCATCGCAACCGGAGACACGCCCTCGAGCGCGCCGCCCGCGGCTGCCTCGGCGCCACACACTGCGGCGGGCAATCTCGCCGACCTCACCGCGAAGAGCATGGAGGCGTGGGACGATGAAGCGGACGCGGGCGCTGCGCCCGCCCCGACGTCAGCACCCGAGGCGCCGGCGTCGGTCGGGGCACCGCCGAGCAACCTAAAGGACCTCACGCGCAAGGCGATGGAGGTCTGGGACGAGGAGTGAGAGGCCTTAGAAGAGGTCGCCGGCGTCGCCGAGCAGCTTCTTGGCCTTCCGCTTCGAGTTCTTCGTCTCCGGCACCAGGGCGGGATAGACGTCGTCCGGCAGCGCCAGCGTCTCTTCGAGGAGCTTCTTGAAGAGTTCAGCGTCCCCCGCCTTGACCGCATAGGTCTCGGCGAACAGCACCCGCGTGTCGGCGTACTTCGCGTCGAGCTCGATGGCTCGCTCGAAAGCCTTACGTGAGCGCGGCAGGTCACCGCTGGGGAACGGGACCTTGGTGTACGCGACGCCGAAGTAGCGATGCGGCGCACCGTGGAAGAACTGCTCGTCGAGCTTGAGGCAGTGCTCCATGATCGCGAAGACGCGGTCCTTGAGCGACAACAGCGTCGTGATCCCGTCGAGCGTGGCCCAGCGACCGAGGTTCGTCGCGTACCAATACAAGGCGGGCATGCCGTCCTGACCGACCAGCGGAATGGAGGCCTCCCAGGTCTTGCCGTTCTTGATCGCGTCCGCGAAGGCGGGCGTCGTGAGACGGATCGCGCGCTCTCCGTAGACCACGCCCTTGTCATAGGCGGCCTTGAGCGCGTCCTCGTCATCCTCCCAGACGAGGTGAGCGTTCGCGAGGAAGTAGTAGGCGTACGTGAGCGCCAGCGGAATCTCCGCGTTCGTGGCGTCGATCGCCTCGGCCGCCTCCCAAGCCTTGATGGCCAAGAGGACCTCGGCCTTGTCCTCGCGCTTCGCGAAGTGGCCTTGGGCCTCTGCGATCTGAGCCGAGGCATCACCCGTCTTCACGGGCGCGGGCGCGTCTTGGGTCAAGGTGCTCTGGCGGCCGCCACAGGCGGACACGCTCAGACCCACGGCAAGGATCGAGACGACCAAACGAGTCTTCATGCTGGCCTCCGTTGGGGTTCGAAACGCCGATAGCACGCGCCCGCTGGAGGGTCAACGCGTCGACGAATCGTCCTCGGGGGCGCCGGCAAGCGCGGCGTCGAGCGCGTCGAGCGAGCGCAGGTAGGTCGGCGCATCGGCAGCGCTCTGCACCCATCGCTCGGGCGGCTGCAACCGCAGAACTGCGCCGTGCTGTCGGAACGCCCGCCATGCCCCGGCCTGATTTGCCCACCGGAGCGCGGTCACGCGCGCGGCGAGGTCGTCGGGGTTCAGTCGCAGGGCTTCGTCGAGCGCAAAACGCGCAGCTTCGGGCTGCGCGGCGCGCGCGTGCAATTCGCTCAGCCTGCGCCACAGGCGCGCATTTCGTCGGGCGTCATCAACGGCCAGCGCCTGCTCGTAGGCCCGAACGACTTGCGGCAGCGCCTCGGTCTCAGCGAGCGCTTGGTCGACGGCGTCGAGCGCCGGCCGACAACCGGGGTTCGTCTCAAGCATCCTGAGAGCGCGCTCGATGAGCTCACCGGAGCGTTCCGTCGTGTTCAGCGCGCGACGCAGACGATGAAACGCCGCCAGCTCTTCCTCTGCCTGCAGCCCCGCCCCGCGAGGTGCGCGGTTCTCAAGCGCCCGCTGAAGGTGTTCCACGGCGGCTGTTGGGTCTCCCCGGTCAAGGGCGAGCTGCCCGAGCCCCAAGTGGGCACGCGGCGACGCCTCGTCCTCGAGGAGCGCCGCCTCAAAGCCCTGCCGAGCACGCTCTACATTGCCGAGCCGGGCACGCCACAGCTCCGCGCCCAGCGCGCGCAGGGTTGCCCGCTCCATCGAGTCGGACGAAGCGGCGAGGCGTGTCTCCAACAGACCCAGGAGACGTTGAAGGTCGGGCACGCGCGAGCGCATCTCGAGCAGCGCGCGCCAAGTATTGACGCGCTCCGCTGTCGTCGCCGTCGCGCTGAGCAGCGCCTGCTCATGATGCGTCGCTGTGTCCCCAGCCGCCGGCACTGGCTGGAGCGCGGGCGTGAGTTCGAGTGGCAGGGCGCCCTCTGAGGACGTTGACTGCGGCTCAAGTTCCACAGGCAGCGCGCCCGCCGGCGCAAGCCACAGGGCGAGGGCGTCCACATCCGGGGTGCCGTCGAGGTCAGCCGCCGCCTGTTGTGCGGCCGCCTCAGCAGCGACACGGTCCCCCCGGCGACGCCCATGCACCTCGGCGAGTCGCGCGGCGAGACGGCCCCGCCACGGACCGGGAACAGCCGCAGCGACCTGCCGCTCTAACGTCACCGCGAGCGCGTCGTAGTCACCGAGCGCCTCGAGCGCGAGACCGAGGCGCTCCAACGCGTCGACGTTGTCGGGCCACGCCTCGAGGGCGCGCTCCAACAATCGCCGCGCACCGCGCACGTCGTCGACGGTCTCGAGCAAGACGCCCCCCGCCTCGAACAGCATGCGCGAGCGTCTCACAGCGTCGCCGCCGGTCGTCCCGAAGCACTCCGCGCGATAGACGAGCGCTGCAACCAGCGCCCGCGCGTCACCGACCTCGCGCGCGTGCGCCAGCCACTCGTCGGCGAGCGCGGGATCTGCCAACGCCGCGGCCGCCGACTGGAAATGCACCAGCGCCTGGGCAGGCGCGGTCACAGTCAGGAGCCCCGCCGCCCGCCAGTGTCGATGTGCAGCGTCGTCGGGTCGAAGACCTGCGAGGTCCTCGGTGAGGCGGCGCGCGGCGTCTATCGGTCGCCGCGCCTGCTCCAGGAGCGACACGAGCAGGTCGCGTGCGCGCTCGTCGGGTAGGGCGGCTTCGGCTGCGGAGATAGCGTCCTTGAGCCGGTCGAGCCGACGCAAGACCGCAGCCCGCATGATGTTGAGCTCGGTTGCGTCCCCGGCACCGTGCGCCAGTCGCAGCTCGTAGAGCGCGAGCAAGGCGGACCAATCGCCGCGTGCGCCGTGAACCTCCTCGAGTGCCTCCTCGGCGGCCGTCCAGACCTCGCTCCCGGGCTCAGCGTGCCGCAACGCGCTCTCGAACGTCTCTAGCGCGGCCTCGAGCGCCTGCCGCTCATCACGCAGAAACTCCCCAAGGGTCAGCAGCGCACCGCTCAGGCGCTCCGTCCCCTGCGCGGCGTCGGCCGTCGCCCGAAGCGCTCGTTCGGCGGTCTCGAGCGGGTCCTCGTCCGCGTCGAGGATGCGACGCAACTCCACTTGATCTGCATCTATCGCGAGCGTCTCCGTCGCCGCGGGCCCCTCGGTTGCCGGAGTGCCTTCGGGTGGCGCGCTCACGCTGTCCTCGGCCGCCCAGAGGGCCTCAAGCTCATCCCGCGTAGCCGCTACGCGACTGCGGTCTGCCTCGGGGACGATGGGTTCGAGCCGCGTGAGCAGCCCGACGGCGACTTCGGGCGCCAGCGACGCGTGCAAGACGACAGCGTCCACCATTTTCGACGCGAGCGCTGCGTCGAGTGTACCGGCGTCGAGCCAGCGTTCGCCGAACTCCAATACGAGGGCCGCGTCGCCGGAATCGACCCCATGTGCGAAGAGCCGCTCCTCGGCAGGTCGATGTCCAGGCTTGGCCTGGAGCGCGGCGCGCAACAACGCGACCCCTTCGTCGACGCGCTGGAGCGACTCCAGTGTGAGCGTGCCGAGTCGAACGAGGATGTCGGGGCGCTCGGCCGCTGGAGCCCGGTCAAGCTGCGCGCGCAGCCCGCTCGCCACCATCGGCCAATCCGCGAGCGCTGTCGCCACCTCGACTCGCAGCCGCCAAGCGTCGCCATCTTCGGGCCGCTCGGAGAGAACGCGGTCGATGAGCGGCGCGGCCTCAGCGGGCCGGCGCAGCTCGCGCCACAGGAGACGCCCAGCACGCCGTGCGAGAAAGACGATTGTGTCCGCCTTTCGCGCGCGCTCCATGCCCGCGACCATGAACGCGACGATCCCTTCGACGTCGCCCCGCTTCAGCAGCATGTCCTGCGCGGTCTCGTAGGTCGGGACGCGATTTGGATCGGCGTCGCGCGCCTTGCCGGCGACCTCGAGCGCCTCGGTGTCACGGTGCTGCGCTGCGAGGATTTCAGCGAACGCGGCATAGACGGCGCCGGCAGGCTCGTCGAAGCCTTCCTGCTCATAGACCTCGATCAGTCGGCGCATGTGCCGCTCGGCGGCCGGGTAACGCCCTGCAGCGGCGTGCAGGGACGCGAGCGCGCGGAGCGCTTCAGTCTCGTTCGGGCTGAGGCTGAGCGCGCGCTCAAGGCTCTCGCGGGCCGCCTCGGCTCGAGCGAGGGGCCCAAGCTGCAGGCGGGCCAGCTCAAGCCACAGCGGCACGGAAACGCGTGCCTCGGCTTCGAGCAGTGCACGCCTGCCCAGCAAATGCGCGAGCTCGGCGAAGCGCTCGCGCTCGCGCTCGATGTCTGCGAGCCCCTCCAACGCGGTCAAGTCACTCGGATCGCAACCTAAAGCCAAGCCGAACGCCATGGCGGCTGCGTCTGCATCGTTGAGGCGCTCACGCAAGAGCGCGCCGCGCTCTGCATGCCAGCGCGCGACCTCGCCCGGCTCACCCGGGAGCTGAGCGCGCGCCTCGAGCGCCGCCGCAAGCGCCGCAGCGTCCTTGACCGCGCGCAGACGAACCAGCAAGCCGTCGAGCAACGCTGTGTTTCTCGGGGCAAGCTCCACGGCCCTGCGCTGGAGCTGAAGCGCTCGCGAGGTGTCCCCGAACTCGTCCCCCACGACCACCGCCAGCCGCGCCCAGAGGCCCGCTTGCGCCGCGGGCGACTCGGCGCGACGCGCAGCAAGTTCAAGGGTCCGGGCCAAGTCGTCCCAGCGTCGAAGCCCTCGAAACAGGTGCTCGAGGGCCTCCAACGCTTCATCCGCCTGCGCCGGCGAACCCTCGAGCGCGCGCTGGAATTGAAGCGCGGCGTGGGCTGGCTCCTCCAGTGGCCCGGCGAAGAGCCGACCAAGGCTCAGGTGGAGCTCTGCACGATCGAGCCCTTCGCTGTCGGGCGCGCGCAAGAGCTCCTCGAGGTGCCCCCGGGCCCG
>Ga0164295_10000554_pt1 | contig 31664 bp, 22 predicted proteins | sample GEODES006metaG_FD_111798 | JGI IMG/M metagenome (GOLD analysis project Ga0164295, IMG submission 111798) | Oligotrophic lake water microbial communities from Sparkling Lake, Wisconsin, USA - GEODES006 metaG | ecosystem: Environmental > Aquatic > Freshwater > Lake | place: USA: Sparkling Lake... | reverse complement strand
CATGCCGATGATGCGGCTGTCGCCGCCCATGCCCGGATCGCCGCCGGCGCAAAACACGCCGGCGGCCGCTGGCGCCGGCAGGTCGTGGGTCTGGAACCAGGCCAAGGATTGCGCTGTGAGCAAACCGCCGGCCGAGCATCCGAACAGGCCGATGCCTTTGGCTGGAATCTCCTTTAGAAGGGCGCGATACACGGCAGCGACGTCTTCGCTGGCAGCCGGAAAGCGTGCGGCCGGGGCGAGGCGATAATCGATGCTGACCACCTTCAAGCCGGTGAGTGCGGCGATGGGGATGCTTTCAAGCCCACCGCATTCGGTGAAACACCCCACAAAACCGCCACCGTGGACGTTAATCAGCAGCTGCCGGCGGCGAGATGGGGCAACACCGCCGTTCGGTTCATAAATCAGGACAGGGACGCCGGCGATGCGATCCTGGCGGACGGTGACCGGAAAGGCCACCTTGGTGCGCTCCAGCCGCGGGCCGAACAGCGCGGCGTTGAAGGCGTCGAGCGGCGTGCCCTTCAGCGCGCGTTCGGTGAGGATATGTTCGACGCGTGACTGGTTGCCTTCCGGGCTCATCAAATCGCTGGAGGGCACATCCAGTGCGGGAACGCTGGTCTGGCCGTCCTGGCCGAGCGGCACCGGACCGGCAGCGGCGGGCGCGGCAAATGCCAGGGCAGCGATCAGCAGAGGGACGACGGGGCGCATGGCTATTTCTCCGGGCCGCTGGGGGAGCGACCGAACAGGCGTTCGATAAAGATCACGATGAGGGGCACCACCAGCGCGACATAGATGTTGTCGATGCCCCCAGGGTTGTCGAGCAGGTACCAGCCCGTTGTCATCGCGGCCGAGGCACCCAGCGCCAGGGTGGCGCCGCGCGCAGTGGCATAATGCGGCAGGGTGAGGCCGATGACCGCGACGATGGCGATGGAGAGACGCAGTGCGCGGGTGAAGAAGGAGAGCTTGAGGATTTCGGGCACGAACAGCGCGAAAAGAAGTGGGAGGAAAGCGATGACTATGGCCGCGATGCGGGTGGCCCGAAATTGCTGATCGGCGTCCGGCGCGCGCCAGGGCACATAGAAGTCGCGGATGACAAGTGAGGCAATCGCCAGGGCCACTGTGCTGACCGAGACGAACACCGATGCCACCAGCGAGACGGTGACGGCGGTTGCCATCCACAGTGGCATGCGGCCGAGGAACATCGGCAGCGCATAAAGACTTTCAAGATCCGGTTGGACAAGCTTGGCGGCAACGCCGACGGCCGCGAGCATGAAACCGATCGGGAAGCAGAACAGCGAGGCGTACAGCGCCGCCTTGCGGGCCTCGCGGGCATTGGCCGTCGACGATATGGCCTGGATGATATACTGGGTCGAAAAGATGGCGCCGATGGTCGCGATCGTCCAGGCGACAATGGTGGCGATGCCGATCTTGCCATCCCACGAGAAATAGTCCGGCGGCAAGCTGGCCTGCAGTTCCGGCACCCCGCCCGCCGCGGTGACGGCGACCGCGGCCAGTATGGCAATTCCGGCCAGTTTCAGCGCGCTGTGCAGCAGCGTGACATAGGCAATGCCCTTCATGCCGCCAAAGACATGGTAGAAGGTGCTGACCAGCGCGATGATGACCATCGACCAGCTCAGCTTCATGCCCAGAATCTGGCTGATCGCCGCAGCGCCGCTGACATAGTTGCCGACATTCACCAGCAGCAGCGCATAGATCATGATGATGGAGACCATGGTCATGGTGCCGCGCCCATAGCGCTGGGAGATTGCTGCCGAGATCGTGTATTCGCCGGTGCCGTAGATCCGGCCGGCAAAGAACAGGCCGAACAGCAGGAAGCCGAGGGAGGCGCCGATCACCGACCACGCTGCCGCCATGCCCGACTGGAAGGCCTCCTGCGCGGTGCCGATCGTCGATTTTGCGCCGATGAACTCGGACATCAGCAGCACGCCGACCACGAGCGCCGGCATTGCGCGGCTGCCGACCATGTAATCGGCGTTGGTTCGGCTGCGCAGGCGATAGGTCAACCAGCCGGTGAAGGCGATATAGGCAGCGATCGCGATGAAGATGATCGCGGTTTCGGCCGGTGTGAAGGGAGAGTTGGCCATGACCGGGCCTATTGCGCCAGATCGCGCATGACGCGGATGAGATCGGATTTGCCTTCAAAGCCGATGCCGGGAAGCGCGGGCATGACGATATGGCCGGCCTCGACGCGGACGCCGTCAGGGAAGCCACCATAGGGCTGGAAGAGATCGGGGTAGCTTTCATTGCCGCCAAGGCCGAGGCCCGCCGCAATGTTCAGCGACATCTGATGGCCGCCATGCGGAATGCAGCGCGACGGCGACCAGCCGGCCTCGCGCAGCACGTCAAGCGTGCGCAGATATTCCACCAACCCATAGGACAGCGCGCAATCGAACTGCAGCCAGTCGCGATCAGGCCGCATGCCGCCATAGCGCAGCAGGTTGGCCGCATCCTGATGGCTGAACAGATTTTCACCGGTTGCCATGGCGCCGGGGTAGAACTCGGCCAGCGCCGCCTGCAGGCGATAGTCGAGCGGGTCGCCGGCTTCCTCGTACCAGAACAGCGGATACTCCCGGAGGGCGCGGGCATATTGGATCGCCGTGAGCGTATCGAAGCGACCGTTGGCATCGACGGCGAGCTGCGCGTCGCTGCCGATTTCGGCGAGCACGGATTCGATGCGGCGGCGATCGATGGCGAGGCTCTCGCCGCCGATCTTCATCTTCACCACGGTGTAGCCGCGATCGATGTAACTGCGCATTTCGGCGCGGAGCGCGGCGTCGTCCTTGCTAGGGTAATAATAACCGCCGGCCGCATAGACAAAGACGCGCGGATCGGGCGTGCGATCGGCGCGTTCCGCCAGCAGGTGGAACAGGGGCTTGTCGGCAATCTTGGCGACGGCATCCCACACCGCCATGTCAATGGTGCCGACAGCGACGGAGCGTTCACCATGGCCGCCGGGCTTTTCATTGGTCATCATTGCCGCCCAGATGCGGTGCGGGCACAGATTATCGCCGCTCTCATCGAGCAGCGCAGCCGGTTCGGCCTCGCGAATGCGGCCGGCGAAACGCTCGCGGATCAGGCCGCCCTGACCATAGCGGCCATTGGAGTTGAAGCCATAGCCGACAACCCGGCGGCCATTGCGTTCGACGTTGGTGACAACCGCGACGAGGCTGGCGGTCATCTTCGAAAAATCGATGTAGGCGTTGCGGATCGGCGAGGCGATCGGCTTGGTGACTTCGACGATATCGAGGATGCGGATGGTCACGACAGGTTCCTGATGGCAGCGGCGGTCACAACGAGGCGCCGCCGCAGATGATGAGCTGCTGGCCAGTGATGGCACCGGCTTCGGGGCCAAGGAGAAAGGCCGTGGCGGCAGCAACCTCCGCCGGTTCCACATAGCGGCCGATAGGCGGCAGAAGCGGCGGCACGCCCTGGCGGTCCGGATCGGCGAGCATCGGCGTTGCCGTGGCGGCGGGCGCCACGATATTGGCGGTGATGCCGCGCGACGCCACTTCGGCAGCGAGCGAGCGCACATAACCGATCAGAGCCGCCTTGCTGGCTGCATAGAGGCCCTTGTTGGCCGCGCCGGCGCTGGTGCGGCTGCCGATGGCGACGATACGGCCCCCGACGGGCATGGCCGGCACCATTCTAGCCGCCAGCAGGGCCAGCGCCCGCACATGCACGGCCCACATCAGGTCGCCGTCGGCGTGGGCGGCCTGATCATGAGCACCGGTGCGCATCAGCCCTGCGGCATGAACCAGGGCGTCGGTGCCAGCCAACGCAAGGCCGGCTTGTGCCGCGCTTTCGGGATCTGCGAGGTTGGCCATGTGCCAGCCTGCCAACGGCGGCAGATCGGCGTTGTGCGGCCGAAGATCGATGCCCGTCACGGCCCAGCCGTCCGCCGCCAGGCGGCGGGCGATGGCTGCACCGATGCCGGATGCGGCACCGGTAACGGCGACTGTGCGTGCCGCGGCCATGTCGGTTTCAGGCGGCGAGGGCTGGCGAAATGCCGGCCGCCTTTACCGCAGCGGCGATGCGAGCCAGTTCTGCGACGCTGGGCTCCACGGTGGGCGGCCGCATGCGCCCGCTGGGCAGAATGCCGGCTTCGACCATCGCCGCTTTCATGCAGGCATGGGCTTCGCCGGTGGGTTCGCCGCTGCCGTAAACCGCATCCTTCAACGGATCGATCAGCTTTTGCACGCGCTGTGCCTCGGCCAGATTGCCCGCTTTCACGGCCTGCAGCAGATCCCAGATCAGGCCGGGGATTAGCGAGGCGAAGCCGACGAGGGCGCCGTCGATCCCCTGCACCATCGAGGCCAGCAGATATTCATCGTGGCAGGTGAGCAGCGCCTTTTCCGGCGCCACCGCGCGGATGGCGGCGAGGTCGCTGGCATATTTGTTCATCTCGCGGGTGCCGATCTTGAACGCCTGTACCGCCTCCATCTGGGCCAGTTCGGCCAGCAGCGCCGAAGGGAAGGAGGCCTTGGTCCAGGCCGGATAGACATGGACGACCAGCGGCAGGCCCGATGCGCGGGCAATATTGTCGAAATAGTCGATGACGTGCGACGCGCGGAATCCGAAGCGCAGCCAGTGGTGCGGCGGCATCACGTCCAGCGCGCTGGCACCTGCATCGCGCGCCATCAATGCATGTTCGGCGGCCTCGGCCGTGCCTTCGCACACGATGGAGGAGATGACCGGCACCTTGCCGGCAACGGCTTCAACCGTCAGGCGGGTCACCTCGGCGCGTTCGCGCGTGGTGAGCGAAAAGACCTCACCGGTGTGGCCGTTGGTCATCAGTGCCTTTATGCCGGGCTGGCCGCACAACCAGCGCGCAAAATGCGCAAGTGCATCGGCATCGATGCTGAAGTCGTCCCGGAACGGAACGGCAGTGGCCGGGATCAGGCCTTTGAAATCGATAGCGCTGTGCACCGGCACGAAACTCCTGTTGGGGGCGTCAAGGGGATAGGGGATGGGCGGCCGTGGCACCGGCGGCACGAACAGCCAACGATAACTGTTGCGCGGCCGCGCAGGTCGGGCCGGCGGCCGCGGCGATGAATTCGTCCAGCGTCTGGCCAAAGGTGGGCGCGGCCACGCTCATGGCGGCGATCGGCACGCCATCGACATCGGTGATCGGCGCCGCCAGCACGCGTAAGCCCGTGACGGTTTCCTGATCCGACACCGCAAAGCCGTCGCGCCGCACCTGATCGAGTGTGGCCAGCAGCGCATCAATGTCGGTGACGGTCTGTGCCGTCAGCGGCTTGGGCGGATTGGCTTCAAGAATGGCGCGTTCATCTGCGATTGGCAGGTGCGCAAGGATGGCGCGGCCCAGCGCCGACGAGAAGGCGGGCACCCGGTTGCCGACCCGCACATCGACGGCGAGGCGCTGGAGCCCGGCCTGGATGCGTTCGACATAGACGACCTCGTGATGATCGAGGACTCCGATGGACGCGGCTTCGATGCGTTCGTTCACCAAAGAGCGCAGCAACGGGCGGGCCAGCGCCCGAATGTCGGAGCGGGCGATGGCGTTGAAGCCAAGTTCCAGGCACTTGAAGGTAAGCCGGAAACGCCGGCTTTCGGGCACCTTTTCGACATAGCCGAGCGCGACCAGGGTCGTGAGCATCCGGAAGGCGGTGGCGTTGTCGCAACTGGCGGCGCGCGCGACGTCGGCCAGCACCAACTCGCTGGTGTCGGGCCCGAAGGCTTGCAGCACGGCAAAGGCCTTGGCCACAGACTTCACGATATTCTTGTCGTCGCTCATTTTCGAATTCCTCACGACACCCGCAGAGGATGCTTTGCTAAGCATCAGCTTGCCCGCAGGCAACACGGGCGGCGCGCAACGCCGGGAGAGAACGGCAGGACGCATCATTTCCGATGCTGGCCAAAGAAATCCAGGATTTGCGGCAGTGCGATGTCGAAGCCGCTGGCATGGGTGCCGCCAGGAATTTCGAGATAGCCGGGACGAAGACCGTTGCTGCGCAGGAGCGCGACGGATTCAGCCACACGGTCTCGCATGCCCAGCTCGTCGCGATCACCCACGACCGCCAATATGGGCAGCTGTGCCAGCCCGGAGACATAGTCCTGCTCGACCCCGCCGAAGGCCGCTGGCGCGATCGCGGCCCACCGCTGTGGATGCCGGGCCCCGATCCACCATGTCCCGGCCCCGCCCATCGAATTGCCGGTGAGATAGGTGCGTGCCGGATCGACATTGTATTCGGCGGCCACCAGATCGGCGACGGCGAGCACATCGGCCTCACTGTGACGCCGGCGCGTCTCTTCGGGAGCGAGGGCGCGCATGCCGCGGACGCCGTATCCGCTGTTCAGCCGGTAGCCGAGCGGTGCAACCACGATGATGCCGCGCTGTTCGGCGAGTGCCTGCAATCGCGCACCAGCCCGGCCAAGCATGTTGGTCTCGTCAAGGTTGGCACCGTGCAAGGCCACGACCAGCGGCCATTTTCGATCCGCTCGCCATGCCTTGGGCACATAGAGCTGAAAAGGCAGCAACTCCCCGGTCGGCGCAAAGCGGTATGCGCGGTTCTGAAGGCCAGTGGCCTGGACAACAGGATCAGCCTCCTTTTCGAGTGCTTCGGCAATCGCTTCGGACCGCCTGAGCGCGGCGGGAAAATCATAAGAGATGACTTCGCGGCGGCCGGCGTTCAGCGCGGCGGCGAGTTCGAACGGGTAAAGTGCTGTCGCCCGCGCGCTGTCATGCCCGGACGTACGGTCGAGGCGCGCCGAAATCGCCTGCTGCCGCGCCGCAAGATTGTTGACGATGTGGAAGCCGCTGGCGAGTTGGTCGCTGCCGCCATCTGGGGCTGTCACCCGCGCCTGCGCAATATAGAAGCCGTCGGGCAGGCCCTTGAGATCGACCTTGATCGATTGGATTTTGCCGGTGAGCTTGTCGCTCGCCAATCGGCGCACCGTCTCACCGGGCTGCGGCGTTGCGGATGCCGTTGGTGTCGCGCGCAGCAGATCGAGTTCATATCGCCCGCCGGGCACAGCTGGCGTCGCAAAGCCCGGGGCAAGGATCATCACCGCAGCGTTGCCGGTGGCAACGGGCTGCGCGGGCGACAGGGATGTTGCAGCAACCATCGCCTGGCCGGCTGTCCACGGCTTGCCGAGCAACAGCGACGCCGCCTGCATCAAGCCCCGGCGCGCCTCCGTGTCCGGCTTGCCCTGGGTGGCAGCCACCAGCCTGTCGACCTCGGCCACCAGCTCCGGCGCCACGCCGGGGGTGCGGCGCAGTCCGGCGACGGTCTGTTCCAGCACCTGCCGGGTCGGGCGGAACGCAAGCCGCCAGACGGCGCTAGCACGCGCTTTCTGGGCGGCATCGTTGCTTTCATAATCCGAAAGCACGGTCTGGGCGTCAGCCGGCTGGCAAAGCGGCGCCGCCGTCGCAACCAGCAAGGCCAAAGGAGCGAGTGCGCGGCGCATCACATTTCGAACCGCAGGCCGAACTTGTATGAGCGGCCGACATAATCATACGGGTTGCCGCCAAGATTGATGGCAGCAATCGCAAATTCGGGCGGATTGCGGTTGGTGAGGTTGGCCACGTTGCCAAAGAGCTGCACCTTCCTGCCCGCGATCTTCAGATCATAGGCCAGATTCAGGTTGAACATGGCCTGTGGCTCGAACCGGTTCTTGTTGATGCTGGTGGAAAGCGCCGGATTATATCCCGCCTCGCCGGGGCCGAAAAACAGGGGCGAGTAGGAGATGCTGGAGAAGGCGCGCATCTGCAGACCGATCGTGATCGGATCCAGATGATAGCTGAGGAATGCACTTGCGGTCTGCTTCGGCGCGGAATTCTGATAACCGGCAAAGTCGAGCGTGGTGCCACCCGGGCCGGCGAGGTCGGTGCTGCGATAATGGCGGAGCCAGGATATGAACATGGACGCATCGATCTCGCCGGGCAGGCCCACGCCAGCCAGGCGCGTGCGATAGCCGATCTCGGCATCGACGCCTTCAACATCGAGCAGCGATTGGTTGAACGGCTGCACGAAGATCTTCGCAATGCCAAATGGCGAGTTGTCGAAGGTGATGGCCGAACAATAGATCTGCTGCCCACCAAAGCAGCGCGCCAGCACATCCGTCGCGCCGACCGTGGCGATCACGTCCTTCACCTTGATGCGGTAGTAATCCAGCGAGAGCCGCAGGCCAGCCAGCGCATCGTGCCCTTGATAGGTGATGCCGGCCGTGAACGTGTCGGCCGTTTCCGGGCGCAGCGCCGCGTTGCCGGTCGTTTGCACCGGCAGGCGATCCGATTGGCCGTTGAAGGGATTGACGAAGGAGCCGGTCGCCGAAACCCCGCCCAGCAAGAACAGATCCGAAAGCGATGGCGCACGAATGTCACGCGACCGCGTGGCGCGCAGGCGCAGGCCCTCCAAGGGCTCCAGCGTGCCGCCGACCTTCCACGTCGTGACCGACCCTGACTGCCGGTAATTGGTGCGTCTGATCGCGCCGTTCAGCGAAATCTGATCGAGTATCGGCAGTTCGATTTCGGCATAGGCTTCCTGCACGCGTTCCCTGCCGCTGTAGGACCGGTTGTTGCCGGCAGAATACAGCCCACGGATCTGCAGATCGTCTGCCACCTGATCCAGCCCGTCCCAGCGCGCTTCGGCACCGACGGCGATCTGCGCGTTGCCCCCCGGCAGGCGGAATAGCGGACCCGACAGATTGACCGCCGCCACGGTGCGATCCATCGTGATGTCCGTCGGTTGGAAGCCTGACACATAGTCGCGGACCGCATCGGTGACATTGCCGACCCCGAACGGATTCATCGGAACGCAGCCGGGCAACACATTTCCGGGCTGAACGGAATTTGTGAGGCGGTTGGGAGCGAAGTTGGGATTGCTGGCGATCGGGCCGCAGACCACGTTGCCACTGCTGTCGCGCACCGCAAACAACGCAGCAGAGAGATTGGCTTCGCGCGTGCTGTAGACCTGGGCGTCGACTGTGGATCGGCCGTGGGTGAACGAGGCATCCCACCTGAACTTGTCGAAAATGCTGCCCTTGACCCCGATGATCCCCTGGGCGCTCTGGTAGGTGTTGTCGGCCGACGTTCCCAGCCAATCTGTATTGACCCGGCCCATGTTGAAGCTGGCGATGTTGTTGGCCGTCATCTGCGCCTGGATCCCGGCCGGCAGGAACGGATTGTCTGCCCGGATGGTGATTGCAGCCGCCTGATGATGTTGCGAGAAGGTGACCACACGGCTGCGCGCATAGTTCACGTCGGCAAACAGCGTCATGGTTTCGGAAACGTCGAAGCTGATGCGCGCCATCGACGCCAGTTGCTCCAGCGGCTGCTTGAGGTTCCATTGCGCCATCGGCGTCGCGATCGGGTTGCTGTTGGAATTGATCATCAGGTTGCCGAACACCGGCCCGCGCACGAGCGGGCTGGTCGTGCCATCGGGATTGAATGTCAGCTGGTTGAGCACGGTCGATGCTGCCCCGGTGAGGGTGGTGGCGCTGTTGATCACGCCGCCCGGGGTTTGGTTCGCGAACTGCACGCCATTGGCCCAGCCGAACGCAGCCGTTCCGGCAGGGCGCGCCGCGCCGAAGGAGATCGGGTTGCCGCTGTTGCCGGGCTGCACGGCGCTCCAGGGACGGCTGTAGATGTTTCCGACGCCCCAGTTTTTGTTGTAGTCCACACCGACCACCAGACGCAGCCGATCGCCGGCACCGTTGATCCCGAACGCGATGTTGGCGCCGACTTCCTCGTTGTCACCATGTTCTGAAATGCCGCCGTAAATGGAGCCCCTGACCCCTTCCAGGCGGTCGGCAAGGATGAAGTTGACGACACCTGCAACCGCGTCGGAGCCATAGGCAGCCGAAGCGCCGCCGGTGACGACTTCCATGCGTTTCACAAGGCCCAGCGGAATGATGGCCGTGCTGGTCGTGGCAGACGGGTTGGTCGGCACCATGCGGCGGCCGTCAACCAGCGTGAGGGTCCGCGCCCCGCCCAGACCGCGAAGATTGGCGATGCTCTGGCCGGTCGTGGTGCTGCCGGCATTGCGCTGTACCTGGTTCGGGCCGGAGTTGTTGCGGAACGCCGGAAGCTGCGAGATGACGTCGTCGAGGGCGGCAGGCGCAAGCTGAAGCATCTTGGTTGAATCCAGGACGGTCACGGGCGTTGGCGCTGCGACACCCGACGCAACGATGCGGCTCCCGGTCACCACCAGTTCCTGAACGCTCGCCTCTTCCGCGGCATCTGCAGTCGTGGCCGGCTGGGCCTCTTGAGCCATTGCCGGAAGATTGCCCAGCGTGAGCGCGATCAGTCCCGTACCCAAAAGCCAATTGTGCCTCATCGTCCAACCCTTCCCCACGCTAAATGTTCGGAATGCGAACTTTTGTTTGTATCATAAGGCTATGGCGATTGAGGGGTGCTGTCAAGCGCCTGGTCCGTCCTCAAGATCGACAGCGGGGCGCAGCCGGACTGGTGGCGAAAGCCGGATGTTATCCATTTGGGTGTAGGGCTGAATGTTTCAGCGCCATCGCGCTTCTGTTGCCGAGCGGCGCCACGCCGTCCCATTCCAGTAAGGAAATGCCGGGGTGGGTTGGCAAAAGGCCGATACTCAGCTTCCCGTGTTCTTGGCCGGTACCCGCATTTCAGCAGCCTGGCCGTTGCTTGCCATGCGCCAATTCAAAATCTTCTGGTCAGGCTTGCTTGGGAATTTCTAGGCGAATTTCCCAATGATTCCAGTGCCCAGTTTTGTCCTGTTTGGTGCATCATTCCTCCCTTCGCCAACATGCGCTGAAGGTTGAAAAAACCAAGAAAATCATATATATGGCATGCGGGCTTGGCCGCCGGCTTTCGCCAATAGCCGGCGCAATCTGGGGGCCTTTTCAAAGGCTCCCAAACAGAAGGCCCTCACATCGCTCTGACCGATTCCACGATCCGTGCTTTGATCGTCGGGTGATCTCGGGGATCATGTACATGCTGAAGACGGGGGCTCGCTGGCGCGACTGCCCACCGGATTATGGTCCGTACACAACGGTTTACAACCGGTTCAACCGGTGGAGCCGGCAAGGCGTCTGGCTAGCGATGTTCGAGGCGTTGACAGGCCAGAGCCCGATCTACGGCACGATCGCCATCGACGCGACCCACATCAAGGCGCACCGCTCGGCAGCCGGCGCAAAAGGGGGGCCTTCTTCCAGGCCATCGGCCTCTCGCGGGGCGGCCGCACCAGCAAGCTCCACGCGGCAACCGACGAACAAGGCCGCCAAAGGCTGATCCTGCTCACGCCGGGCAACGCCTCCGACATGGCAACCGCGCCCGCCCTGATCGAAGCACTTGGCCCCTTCCAGCGGCTGATTGCCGACCGCGGCTACGACAGCAACGCCATCCGTGCCCTGCTTGCCGCCCGCGGCGCCGAGGCCGTTATCCCGCCCAGTTCCGCACGTGTTCGGCAAATCCCATACGATCGAACCACTTATAAAAACCGTAACCTTGTCGAGCGCCTCTGGTGCAGGCCCAAGGACTGGCGACGCATTGCAACCCGGTACGACAAGCTCGCCAGAAACTAACTCTCAGCCACGCACCTCGCCGCAAGCCTCACGTTCTGGTGCAATTGAGTACGGAGCCTAGATCACGCCCCGCGCCTTCAGGTCGGCGATCTCGTCTGCGCTCATTCCGAGCACCTCGCCATAAACGCTGTCATTGTCATGCCCGATCGTCGGTGGTGCGGCGCGGCGCACCGCGCCGGGCGTCTTCGACAGTTTCGGAAAGACATTCTGCATCTTGACCGTCCCCCAGCGATCGCTTGGCACGTCAATGATCGCCTCACGCGCCTGGAAGTGCGGATCGTCGAGCATGTCCTGCGGGCGATAGAGTTTGCCGGCCGGGACGCCATTCTCGATCATCAGCGCCTCGACTTCGTCGATGGTCAGCGTTCGGGTCCAGTCGCCGATCAGTGCGTCGAGTTCGGCCTGGTTGCGGCCACGGCTGACATGATCGATGTAGCGCGGGTCCTTCGCCAGTTCCGGGCGGCCCATCGCGGTGCACAGCCGGCCGAACACCGAATCCTGGTTGGCACCGATCAGATATTCGCCGTCGCTGGTTGGATAGACGTTCGACGGCGCGATGCCAGGCAGGGCCGAGCCCGAGCGTTCGCGGACATAGCCCGAGGCGGCATATTCGGGGACAAGGCTTTCCATCACCTGCAAGACCGCTTCATAGAGCGATGAATCGACGACCTGGCCTTCGCCGGTCGCATCGCGATGGCGAAGCGCTGCGAGCGCTCCCATGCAGCCATAGGTGGCGGCAAGGCTGTCGCCGATGGACACGCCCATCCGCGATGGTGGCCGGTCCGGATCGCCGACAATGGCGCGCCAGCCGCCCATCGCTTCGCCGATGCCGCCAAAACCGGCGCGGCCCGAATAGGGTCCGGTCTGGCCATAGCCCGAGACACGGACAATGATCAGCCGCGGGTTTTCAACGTGCAGCGCGTCGGGGCTCATGCCCCATTTTTCCAGCGTGCCGGGGCGGAAATTTTCGATGAGGATATCAGCGCTGGCGATCAGTCGTCTGGCCAGCGCCTGGCCTTCGGGTTTGCGCAGATCGGCACTCACGGCCTTCTTGTTGCGCGCGACGACTTCCCACCACAGCGGGTAATCGCCACGACCCCAGACCCGCATCGGGTCGCCCTGGCCCGGCGGTTCCAGCTTGATGATCTCGGCGCCCATGTCCCCCAGCAACTGGCCGCAAAACGGGCCGGCGATCAGCTGACCCATTTCAACGACACGGATGCCCTTCAGGGGTCCGGTGTTTTCGGCAAAGCTCATTCGGCTGCGATCGCGACGTGGTGCCAGACCGGCGGCTTCGGCGCCGGCAGGCCGGTTTCGGCCAGGCAGGTGGCGCGCAACGCTTCGATGTCGCCGCCGAAGTTGAACAGGTCATTCGCCGGCTTGGGCGCAGCAGCCATGTCGGCGCGCAATGCGGCAGTGGCGGCGGCATCCACGCTGCCGTTCGCAGCGACGACGACGCCATAAGCGCGGGCGCCGGCAACGCTGACCAGTCCCTGACGGATTTCCTTGGCGACCAACGCCGGATCACGCTGCAGCGGATCGCCCCAGCCGCCGCCGCCCCAGGTGATGAAGTGCAGCACGTCATCGGCTTCGACATCGAGGCTGTCGAGCTTGTTGGCGACGATGGTCTGGGTGCCATCGGGCTTTTCGAGGATCTTGCGGGCGCGGGTGCCGGGCGCGCCGCCGTTGACGCCCCAGGGATAGGTGAACCAGCGGTCATCATGGATACTGACGGTGCCGGCAGCGAGGAAGCGATAGCTCATCAAGATGCCGTTGCCGCCCCGGTTGAGGCCGGCGCCGCCCGTGTCGGCCAGCGCCTCATAGCGTTCAATGCGCAGCGGGAAATAGCGTTCGAGGAACTCGTTCGGCACATTGGTGAAGCCCGGCCACAGGCTGTGGCCATCGGGGCCGTCGCCGAACGGCTTGCCGGGGATGCCGCCGAAACCGATCTGGAAAAGCTGGAACCATTCGCCATTCTTGCCGGCACGCGTGTCGCGGCCCGAATACATCAGGTGCGGCGACGACGAGAAACCCGCGGCGCAGAGGAATTCCGGGGTGCGCTGGCCGAGCAGGCCACCCAGAATATCGAAGATGCGGCCCAACGCGTGGGTGCGGCCCGACAGGGCGGCGGGATAATTGGGTTTGAGCAGCGAGCCTTGCGGAATCCTGACCTCGATCAGATCGTAGAAACCGTCATTGAACATGATCTGCGGGTCAAAGACCATGATCATGTAGATGCCAAAGAACATCTTGAACATGTTCTCGTTGAGATAGAAATTGATTGACGCGTCGGATTGCGGATCGGTACCGGCGAAATCGAGCACCACCTTGTCGCCAACGCGCTGCATCGAACAGCTGATCTTGTAGGGACCGAAGCCGACACCATCGTCGCAGATGTAATCGCTGAAGCTGACGGCATCGGTGGACACCGACGAGGCGATGAGCGCCTTCATGGCACGGTGATTGCGCGCCAGCAGATCGTCCATCGCCGCGACGACGACATCATCGCCGAAGCGCGCACACATTTCCTCGACGCGGCGGGCGGCAACGCGGCAGGCGGCGATCAGCGCATTCAAATCGGCGGCACACCAGTCGGGCTTGCGGGTCTGGTGCATGATCAGCCGGATCAGATCGGCATTGTAGACGCCCTTGGCATAGATTTTCACCGGCGGGATGCGGACGCCTTCTTCGAAAATGGCGCGGGCATCGATCGGCATCGAACCCGCCACCTTGCCGCCGATATCGCTCTGGTGGCCGAACATGGCCGTCCAGGCCACCAGCCGCCCGCCGCGATAGACCGGCAGCAGCACCAGCCAGTCGTTGGAATGGCTGACAGCGCCTTCGCAGCTGTACGGGTCGGACAGGAGGATCATGTCGCCCTCCTCGATGGTCCCGTCAAAGCCGCGCAAGAAGCCGTCGATGAAGCTGCCGAACTGGCCGACGATCATCTTGCCGGCGGGGTTGGCGATCAGCGGAAAGGCGTCGCCCTGTTCACGGATGCCCGGCGACATGGCGGTGCGCACCAGCGTCGCGTCCATCTCGATGCGCGCGTTGCGCAGGGCATTCTCGACGATATCCAGGGTGACGGGGTCGATCTTCACCGGGGCAAAGGCCGCCGGGTTGGTTTCGATGATCTGGGCGGGCATCGGTCTTCCCCTCAGGCCGGGTTGATCAAGAGATTGCCGAAATCATCGACGGTGGCGGCATGGCCAAGATGCACCAGCGTGGTCGAATCCATCTCGGTGACGATCGCCGGGCCGGGCACGACATCGCCGGCGCGCAACTTGCTGCGGTCGTAAATCACCGCCGGTCGGGCGGCGCCATCCATCCAGACCTCGTGATCGCGAACCTTGGCCGCGATCGGGTTGCCGTCGCCCTTGGCAATGCGTTCCGCCTCGACATTCGCGGCCTTGCCGAGCGCTACGACCCGGATGTTGACCAGTTCCTGCGGCACGCCGAGGTTGAAGGTGAACAGCCGCTTGTGCTCGGCATCGAAACGCGCTGTCAGATCGGCGATATCAGCCCCGCGCGGCACCGTCAGCGGCACTTCAAACGCCTGCCCCGCATAGCGGACATCGATTTCAAAGCGCAGCTCCTGGTCGGCGGCGGCAACGCCTTCGGCCTCAAGTTCCGCCGTCACTTGCGCCGCGAGTTCGGCAATCACCGCGCCGACTTCGGCATCACTGGTTTGCGTCACCAGCTTGTTGAAGCTGCGTTGCGCATCCACCCGCAAACGCGTCGTCGCATCGCCATAGGCGCACAGCACGCCGGGCGACGGCGGGATGATCACCGGCCAACTGCCCATCAGCGTGCCCATCGCATTGCCATGCAGCGGCCCGGCGCCGCCGAAGGCCATCAGCGCGAAATCACGCGGGTCATAGCCTTGCGAGATCGAGACCAGACGCAGCGCGCCGTACATCGTCTCGTTGACGATGGCGACGATGCCGGCGGCGGCCTCCATCAGCGACAGCCCGAGCGCATCGGCAACCGTCTGGACGCTGCGCCGCGCCGCGTCGCGATCAAGCTTGAACGTCCCGCCGAGCAGATTTTCCGGCAGATAGCCGAGCACGACATTGGCATCGGTCACGGTCGGCAGTTCACCGCCACGCCCATAGGCCGCAGGGCCCGGGACGGCACCCGCCGATTGCGGGCCGACCCGCAAGGCCCTGGTCAATTCCGGTACGCTGGCAATCGAGCCGCCACCGGCGCCGACGGTCTTCACATCGAGCGAAGAGGCGCGCACCGTCAGATGCCCGACGCTGGTTTCACGGCGCAGACGTGGCTGATAATCCTCGATCAACGCCACATCGGTGCTGGTCCCGCCCATGTCGAGCGTCAACACATTGGGGTGGCCGCTGTTCTTCGCGATCCAGACGGCGCCCGCCACACCGCCGGCCGGGCCGGACATCAGCAGGTTCACCGGCGCATTGCGGCTCTTTTCGGCGGACATCAGGCCACCGTCCGATCGCAGCAGCGACAGTTTCGCCGGCGTCCCCCAATTGGTCAGCTCGCGCTCCAGATTGCCGACATAGCGCGACACGGTCGGCCGCACCGCGCTGTTGGCGACCGTGGTCAGCGTCCGCTCATATTCCTGCATTTCGGGCAGAATATCGGCGCTGATGCTCACCGGAATGCCCGGCAGTTCCTCGGCGCAGATTTCGGCGACGCGGCGTTCATGTGCGTCGTTCATGTAACTGTTGATCAGGCAGACGGTGATCGCCTCGACCTTTTCCTCGGCCAGCCGCTTCAGGTTCAACCGCAACTGCGCTTCGTCGAGCGGCCGGACAATGCGGCCATCGGCACCGATGCGCTCCGGCGCCTCGATGGTGGCTTCCAGCGGCGCCATCGGCTCCGGCTTGGGCCACACGATCCACGCGGCCAGCCCGCCAGGGACAAGACTGCGCGCGATCTGCAGGACGTGGCGATAGCCTTCGGTGACGATCAGGCCGACGCGGGCAATCTTGTGCTCCAGCACGGCGTTGGTCGCGACCGTGGTGCCGTGGAGGAACAGCGCCAGTTCTTCCGGCCTGATGCCGGCTCGCCCGCACAGTTGCCGCGCGCCCGCGATGACCGCTTCGGACGGATCATGCGGAGTGGAAGGCACCTTGTCGCGAAAGGTGCGGCCGGTTTCATCATCGATGACCAGCAGATCGGTGAACGTGCCACCGACATCGACGCCAAGCCTGTAGCTCAAACCCGAATCCCCTTGATGATGAAATCGCCGGCCTTGCCGACACGGCTGGGCAGTTCCCGGCCCATGATCTGGCTGAACCAGTGGTTGGCGTCGACCGCAGCATCGATGTCGATGCCCGTCGCCACGCCCGACCGGCCGAACAGATAGACCAGTTCTTCGGTGCCAACGTTGCCGGCGGCGCCCGGCGCGAACGGGCAGCCACCCAGCCCGCCCAAAGCCGAATCGAACACCCGGCACCCGGCTTGATACGCGGCCCAGGCGTTGGCCGGCGCCAGCCCGCGCGTGTCGTGCAGGTGCAGCCGCAACGGAATCGCGCCGATCTTGGCGATGACGGCGCCAACCAGATCGCCGACCTGGCTTGGCACGCCGACGCCGATGGTATCGGCCAACGCGATCTCCTGCGCTCCTGCGTCGGCCATGCGCGCGGCAAGATCGATCACCCGCTGCGGCGGCACATGACCTTCATAGGGGCAGCCGAACGCTGCAGAGATGGTGACCTGCGCAAACAGCCCGGCAGCGTGCGCCTTTTTCAACATCGCGGTGTTGGCGACAATGCCATCGGCAACGGACTGGCCCTGGTTGATGATGCCGAAGCCATCGGTCGAGACAAGCACGCAACCGGCCTCATCAAGGCCCCGTGCCCCTGTGTCGCGGCTGGCAATGGCGCGATCGACGCCACGTTCATTGAGGCACAGGCCGATGAAGCGCACGCCCGGCGCCTCAGGCAGCCCGGCGACAATCGCTTCGGCATCGGCCATCTGCGGGACCCGGCGCGGGTTGACGAAGCTCGCCACCTCGATCCGCGTCGCCCCCATGCTGATCAGCCGGTTGATCAGCGCCAGCTTGTCGGCGGTTTCAACAAAGCCCTTCTCATTCTGCAGGCCGTCCCGGGGGGAGACCTCGACGATCTGGATGGGGCTGTGGCGCATGCGCTTTTGTATACAAATTGCCGTGCCGCCTGTATAGGGGCGGCCGGCAACGAAAGGCAGAGCCGTGGCGACAGCGACCGATCTGGACAGGGATTATGCGGCCGCCGGTTTTGGCGGCACACTCAAGCCCGGCGCCCGCCCGGTGCTGCTTCTCATCGACTTTGCGCGGGCCTATTTCGATCCCATGTCACCGCTCTATGCCGGTGTCGAAACCGCCCGGGCGAGTGCGGCGCGGCTGCATGCCGCGGCGCGCGCCACCGGCGTGCCCGCCATCTTCACCCGCGTTGAATATAGCGCCGATGGCCATGAAGGTGGGGTCTTCTATCGCAAGATTGCCGCGCTCAAATCGTTTGTAACCGGCAATCCGCTCGGCGAATTCACCGCCGAACTGGCGCCACTGCCCGGCGACACGGTGATCACCAAATATTTCCCCAGCGCCTTCTTCGGCACCGGGCTCGCCGAAACCCTCCATGCCCAGGGCGTCGACACCATCGTCATCACCGGCCTGTCCACCTCCGGCTGCGTCCGCGCGTCCGCCGTCGATGCGCTCTGTCACGGCTTCATACCCCTGATCGTCACCGATGCGGTGGGAGACCGTGATGCCGGCGTCCATGCGGCCAATCTGTTCGATCTGGCGGCCAAGACCGCCGAACTGATCACTGAAGCGCAGGCGGCGGCCTATCTGACGGCGGTGAAGCGGTAGAGCGTCCGGCGGTCAGCCGGTGCAAGTTCCGTGTTCCCGCCTAGGCCACCGGCTCGGCCGCAGAAAACGCATGAAATGCCCGGCGGATATGGCCGGTCATCACGGCCCGGGCCCAATCGGCATCGCGGGTGGCGAAGGCCTGGATGAGTTCGCCATGTTCGTGGATGGAGCGGGCGAGCTCGGTGCGGGAATAGCGGGCGGCGGTGCGCCGGACGACGGGTTGCTCGACAATGGCGGCCAGCATGGCGGCAAGGCGGGGGGAGCCGGCAGCGGCGATGACGATATCGTGGAAGCAGCGGTTTTCGCTGAGGAAGGTGGCGACATCGGGGGTGTCTGCGGCGGCTGCGGCGGCAATGCGATCGTTGGCGGCGCGCAAATGGTCGAGTGCTGCGCCATCGATGCGGGTGGCGGCGCGGCCAGCGGCATGGGCTTCGAGCATGGCGCGCAGGGTGAACATTTCGGCGAGGTCATCGCTGTTCCAATCGGCGACAAAGATGCGCTGGCTGTCCGATCGGATGAGATAGAGTTCGGTTTCGAGGCGGCGCAGGGCTTCTCTGACCGGGGTGCGAGAGACACCACAAATATCGGCGAGCTGAGCCTCGGTGAGCTGCGTGCCGGGGGGCGCGTCGCCTGAAAGGATCAGGCCGCGGATTTCGGCATAGGCGCGTTCGGAGGCCTTGGACACGGCGACGACATTCCCCTGTGACAAAATAAACGCAAGGCCGATCAAAAACCCGTTGCCGGCTGGTCGGGGCTTGACCCATGTAAATTGTATACATTAGCTTTGGTTTAATGCGAAATCCGCGTGATTTCCGGCGTGACATATCGAGCGATGTTCAAGGGGGGAAGCAATGGCAGACAATCATGGTCGCAGTGACGCACAGCGCGGGCAGGCATCCGGCAGCACGGCAAGCCGCCGATTGCTGGCCGTTGCCGGGGTGGCGGCAGGGCTGCTTGCCGGCGTTTCGGCACCGGCGCTGGCACAGGCGACCGCTGCTGCAGATGCCGATGATGGCGAAATCCTCGTCACGGCGCGTCGCAACACCGAACGGTTGATCGATGTTCCGGCCTCGGTGAGCGTGTTGACTGCCGAGACACTGGCGCGCACCGGCGTGGTGCGGGCGCAGGACTTCCTGCAGCTGACCCCCGGCGTCACCATTGTCACCGGCACTGCCGAGGCGGGCGATACCCAGATCAACATTCGGGGCATGAACGGCGCCCGCGATGCCGAATCGAGTGTCGCGCTGGTGGTTGACGGTATCCTGAAGACCAACACCGCGCAGTTGAATCAGGTCCAGGGCACGCTGCGCCAGATTGAAGTGCTCAAGGGGCCGCAGGGTGCCATTTACGGCCGCAATGCGGCCGCCGGGGCGATTGTCGTGACCACGGTCAAGCCCGGCGATCACTTCGAAGGCGCCATCAAGGCCAGCTATGGCGAACTCAAGACCGGCGATGTCACCGCCTATGTCGCCGGGCCGATCGCCGATGGCATCGGCTTTGTGCTGTCGGGCAATTATCGCACCACCGACGGCTTCTGGCGCAATGAATTTCTCGGCAACAGCAAGACCGTCGACAATCAGGAAAGCTATGGTCTCGATGGCCGCATCATCGCGCAGTTGGGCGACAACACTAGCCTCGACGTGAAGGGCCGCTACGCCCGGCTTTCGGGCGCCTCGATCAACTTCAACGCCTCGTTCCACCTGCCCAATTTCGCCGGGGTCAACAAGGCATTCTTTGAAGACGTCAACACCCATCCCTTCCGTTACTATTCGAATATCAAGCCGACCAACGACATGAAAACCTACGAGTTTTCGGCAAAGGTCGACCATGAGTTCGAAACCATGAAGCTGACGGCCTGGGCGCAGTACACCGATGTCACCCAAAGCCTGACGGCCGATGGCACATCGGCTGATTTCGCCCGCTACACCTTCCCCGGCGCGACGCCGACGAGCGTGGCGGTGAGCAACAAATGCTTTGCGACAACGGCGCAGTTGACCGGCTTCCGGCTCAACCCTCCGACCTTCATCGGCAAGGTGCCGACGCCGTTCATCTTCGATCCGGTCAACGGCTCGACCTTCGGCGCCTATTCGCCATCGACCTGCGACGGCACCCAGTTGCAGACGCGCGACCAGAATGATTTTTCGGCTGAAGTGCGCCTGTCGTCGAAGGGTGACGGCCCGCTCAGCTGGTCGATCGGTGCCTATCTTCTGACGCTCAATCGCGAAACCGGGGTCAGCCTTGGCGCCGATCTCGGCCAGGGTGTGTTGCCGACGCTGTACAACGCACCGGGCAGCAGCAATCCGACGTCGCAACTGTTCCACGACAAGTTCAGGACCAATGTCTACGCCGGTTTCGGTTCGGTCGATTACAAGCCGACCGAGACGGTCACCGCAGGTCTGGCACTGCGCTATGACATCGAGGATCGGTCGACGACCAATCTCGTCCCCTTCGTCAGGGATCCGATCACCGGCGGACCGCTCAATCCCGGTCAGGTCGGCGGGCCGATACCGCCGCAGAACGCGACCTTCAAGCAGTTGCAGCCCAAGTTGACACTCAGCTGGAAGGCCGCCGATGAAGCTGTGGTCTATGCCAATTGGGGCATCGGCTTCAAATCGGGCGGCTTCAACAACCAGGGCTCCGCCGCCATCGTCAACGCCAACTTCAACAACCCGGTGATCCCGGCGATCGACGCCGACGTGGCGATCAACGACAAGTTCCGCAAGGAAAGGTCGAGCGCCTTCGAAGCCGGGGTGAAGGGCGCGTTCATGGGTGGCCGCATCACCTATGATCTGGCCGGCTATTATACCAAGATCACCGACATGCAGTTCTTCGAGTTCTTCGTCGGCGGCTTTGGCCTGCTGCGCGTTGTCTCGAACATCGACAAGGTGGATGTCTATGGCGGCGAATTGAACGTCACCGCCAAGATCATCGATGGCTGGTCGGTGTTCGGCTCGGGGAACGTCACCGGCAGCGAGATCAAGAAGAACAGCAGCCGTCCCGATACCGTCGGCAACAAGTCACCCTATACCGCCGACTATACGCTGAATTTCGGGACCCAGGCGGTGATCCCGGTGACCGACAGCCTGCGCGGCGTGCTGCGCGCCGATTATCGCGTCACCGGCCCGACATGGTTCCATTCGGTGCAGGCGCAAATCAAGCCGACGCTGTTCAGCGGTCTGTTGCCGATCAGCACGCTGGCGCTGCCGGCGGCGGTGGGCAATGCCAATTTCAGCGTGACGCGTCGCGACGCCTTTGGCGTGCTCAATCTGCGCGCCGGGATCGAAGGCGACAACTGGACGTTGACGGCCTTTGCCAACAACGCCTTCGACAAGCAGTTCCTCAACGAGGTGATCCCAGCGATCGAGTTCGGCGGATCGTTCATCTCGCCAGGGCAGCGCCGGATCATTGGCGTGGAGGCCGGGTTCAAGTTCTAGAACCGAAATCGATCTGCTTGGATCGGAGGATTCCCCTTGGCGGATCTTCCGATTCAAGCGTCTGGCCGGGCCTTCGTGGCCAGCCAGGATCCGGCCCTGTTTCAACGATCATCGCCGTCGTGTTGTCGCGGTGATGGCGGCGAAGCCGGTTTGCCGGCTCACCTTGCAGAGGACGAGAAGGCAAGTCGCGCCCGAACGGGTTCGATCCCGATCCGTTACGCCAAGACCAGGCCGCTCGCGGACGAAGTGGAAAAGTGGCACGATCGCGCTTGCTTGCGCGCAGAATGCGGCTGGACGGGGCCGCCAGGAAAGCCGCTGCGCACAGGCTTTGCGTGACACTGGACTCGAGGACTGGCGCGTTCAGCGACGCCACGGGCGATCTGGGTGTATACGCCCCAATTCTGCGGATCCCGGCCGCAGCGCCGCCCGGCCGTCCGCAACGGGCTTGCCAAATGCATATCGTTCACTGGCTCTGGCTTGGCAGGTCATGCTCTTCCAACGGCGGTATGGCCCGCTGCCGGCGTTCTGCATCTATTGCCACGAACACAAAACGCGCCTGGGTGACCCGTGTCCGTTCATGGCCTGTTCGATCGCGACGCCATGCCTCGACCTCGATGACCATGGACGTGCGTCCAGTCTGCACCAGGTCTGCATAGACGGACACCTCGTCGCCGACGCGCACCGGCTGGAGAAATTTCATCGCCTCCACAGCGACGGTCGCCGCCCGCCCTTTGCAGCGCCGGGCTGCAACGATGCCTGCTGCCATGTCCATGTGCGCCATCAGCCATCCGCCAAAAATGTCGCCTGCCGGATTGGCATCGGCCGGCATTGCGGTGATCCGGATCGCTGGTTCCCGAAACGTGGATTGTGTCGTCATCCGATGCCCCCAAATTGGCCAACCCGAGCCGCCACCACCAAAAATGGCGCTATCACGCGCCAACCGAACGCCATCAAACCGGCCGGATCATCCATGGCCCAACTTGCCATATTTCCATCAGAACCGCGGCGCCGTGGCAATAGCGTTCGGTCACGTCAGGCGACCTGTGTGGCGGTGCCTGCAACGACATACCAGGTCACCAGCAGTCCACACAGCAAGCCGCCGGCGACGGCGTTGCCGGTTCGTGCCCGGGTGAAGGTGCCGATGGCGGCAAGTGCGGCGAGCAACGGGACGAACTGGATGGCGATGACGCTGGTCAGGGGATCGAACGCCGTCGGCAGTCGGCCCGTCGCAAAGAAGATGCCATAGTCGACGGCGAGCAGCAGCAGGAAACCGGTCGCCAGCGCCAGCATGGCTGCGCCATAGCGCCCGATCCGGCCGTCATTTCCCACCGCAAGTCGGCCGAGCGCGCCCAGAGTCACGATCTGGGCAAAGCTGATGGGCACCAGATAGACCAGCGCGATCCGCAACTGGTCGAAGCTGAGCGGCTTCAGTGCCACCACCCAGAACCGGAAATCGATTGTGAACCACGCCGCCATCGCCATCAGCGCCAGATAGCCGATGGCAGCGGTCACCAATGCCAGCACGGCCGATCGCAGCCACTGTGGCGGCGTGAGCGGCGGTCCCGGGTGGCCGAACCGCGACAGCAGCAACGTCAGCCCGGCATTGATCAGCGCCCAGAACACCACCTGGGTCGTGACCGTCTGCGGCAGCAACGCGGATGGCGGCAACAGCAACGTCACCGCGATGAACGCCGGGAAGAAGCTGATGGCCGGCAGCAGCGCCGACAGCGCGAACTGTTGCCACCAGCGGCGGTCGCGGCGATACAGCGCCGGCCGCTGCGGCGCGCGGCGCAGCGCCGCGAAAACCGGCAGCGCCAGCAACAGATCGAAACTGCCGACCAGCAGGGCGACGAAGCCGACGAGCGCGATTCCCGTCGCGACTTCCTTGCCGAACCAGATCTGGTCAGCCGCAGGCAGCGGCGTACCGCCCTGCAGCGTGCGGCCGAACCAGTCGATTGCATCGCCGATCGCGGCATGGCTGATGTGATCGCCTGGGTGGGTCGCGGTTGGCTGTGTCAGCCGCCGTGCCGTGCCGGCAGCGATGTCGCCATAAATGCGGCCCGGTTCGATAGTGGCAGTGCCGAACAGCGCCTGCAATTTGGCGCTGCGCGCAACATCCTGCGCGCGGTCCACATCCCACATCAGCTTGGAAAACTCGTCATATCGGCTGAACACCAGCGCCAGATTGCGGGGCCAGGCCGGCGTGCCATCGGCGGCGAACGGCTTGCCGGTCGATGACCCTTCCAGCACGATCGCGCGGTACGCATCGGGCATGGCGGCGGCTGCCGCAAGGACGGTCCAGCCGCCCATGCTATGGCCTTCCAGGCCGATGTTGGCCTTGTCGACCATCGGCAGTGCGCGCAGCCAGGCCAGCCCGGCCGGGCCGCCAAAGCCTTCGGAAAACGCCGCGCCGCCGGAGTAACCATGGCCGGTCTGGTCCAGCGCCAGCACGACATAGCCGCGACGGGCGAATTCGATGGCGAACCCATCCTGCGTCTCGCGGCTGTTGATATAGCCGTGGACAGCAAGGATACCCGGTGCCGGCGTCGCCGCGGTGGCGCCGGCCGGCACATACAGCAGCCCGCTCATCTCGGTGCCGGCCGCCGAGCGAAAGCGGACATCCTGCAGCTTTATGCCGCCCGCGGTCTGGATGCGGCCAGCCTGCCAGGATCCACCCAGGATCAGGGCCAGCCCCATCAGAAACAACCACCAGCCCTTGCGCATCGGCGCCCCCCTGTTCGATGTGTCACCCCGGCAATAGCATCGCTCTGCCGTGACCCCCATTGTTCATTGCGCTTGGTCAGGGATCGAGCGGATCCAGCGGTTCGACATGAAAGGCCGCGCGGTCGGGGCGGAATTCAAAGGCGAAGGGCGTGGCTGCCGGCGCCACCACGCCCGGCAGCACGCCGGTTTCCGCCCGCGTCCGTTCCTGCAGCAGCGTGCTGCCGATATAGGGCGCCGTCGTCGGATCGGTGACGATCAGCGACGGCTGATCGGTCGGGAAGCCGGCGGCAAACAGCAGGCGCGCACTGTTGCGCAGATTGGTGGTGGTGTGCCTTGCATGCGGCTCGATCAGGATGCGATCGGCCGGGATGCCGTACTGCCCGATCAACAGGCGTTTCATTTCGATGGCTTCGTTGAACGGCGTGCGATTGGGGTGAACATTGCCGCCGCTGACAATGATGAACGGGGCCAGGCGCCGGGCGAACAGATCGGCGGCGCGCGCCATGCGGATATGGCCGAGCGCGCCGGTGCGCGATTGCGCGTCTTCGGGGCCATGGCCGAACACCAGCAGCGCCGGATAGCGATAATCGCGCCAGCGCGTGCGGCGAAGCTGTGCCACCGCCGCCGCGTTCTCGCCGGCCAATAACGGCCGAAAGGCGGCGGCGTCGGTGCGCTCGTTCAGGCGCAGCAGCCCGGTGCCAAAGCGCAATGACGGATCAAACACCAGATCATCGGGCCGCGCCGCGGCTTGGGTCACGCGGGCATGGGCATCCAGCACCGCCGCAAACTCCGGCCGCTTCACATCGAAGATGATGGCATCGATCGCCGGATAGCGCGGCGGCCTGCCGGCGCCATACACCGCAACCAGATGGTTGAGGCCAGCGGCGGTATCGGCCCACGCCGCCGCCAACAGATCGGCATCGGCAAGCGCCGCATGGCGCGCAAACCGGCCAGAGGCGCGCATATGGCGGTGCACCAGCCCTTCGGCCATGCTTGGGCGCGCCGCCACCGAGCGCAGGGCGGCGGTGACGGCGGCAATGTCGGCCGGAGTCCACGCCCAGGCCTCGGCCAGACAATCGGGCCGCGGCGTGCAGGCAGCGGCCACCCGCTGCGCCCGCGCCGTTGCCAGCGCCCGCAAGGCCGGATCAGCGCGCAGCGCCGGTGCCCAACCCGGCGCCAACCTGATCATCGCCAGCAGCGGAAAGTTCAGCGTTTCAAGTGACTCGGCGAAGGGTGCTGCATAGCCGGGCGGGCTCATCGCCACGGCCGGACCTGGCCACGCCATTGCCGAAGACATCGCCAGCACGCCTGCGGCCGCACCGATCATGGAGGCACTTTTCACGTTACGCTCTCCCGGCCAGCAGATTGCACCTCATAACGACGCTCGCCCGGCTTTACCACGCCTTGGTCAGCTTGAGGCAGAGATTGCAGCCGAACAGCGGCCGGGCGTGGATCGCCGTGCTGGAACTGAACCGCGACGGGTTGGACGGAGGCGTCAACGCACGAGCACAGCTCGGGCAAGTTCATTGGAGCGTCCGGAAATGCCCGAAGCGGCCGTTCGCAGTCGAAGCCGCGAATGGCCGCAAAAGGGTCGACAGCGGCCATTGGCCGGCTTGCAAGCCGGTGATCATCCGCCTCGATGGCGCGCTCCGCACGCCTCGCCAGATGGCACGGGAACAGAAACTGCTTGCCCGTCAAATCGGCTTGGCAGCATAGAAAGTCCTGCCACGGCAGCGCCGGGCAGGGGATGGGTCAGCGGACCAGCGCGTAATTGGGGACCACACAGGTCCGGGGGAAAAGGGCGTCCGAGGGCATGCAGACCGCACAAGGCCGCTATCGCTACACCGTCGTGTCGTTTCTCGCGGTCGTCTACACGTTCAATTTCATGGACCGGCAGATCATGTCGATCCTGCAGGAGCCGATCCGCATCGAGATGGGGCTTTCCGATACCCAGCTCGGCATGCTGACCGGGCTGACCTTCGCATTGTTCTACACGACCTGTGGCCTGCCCGTGGCCTGGCTGTCGGATCGCTATCGCCGGGTTTCGATCATGGCGGCGGCCTGTGGAATCTGGAGCCTGTTTACCGTTGTCTGCGGCCTGGCGACGAATTTCACCCAACTCGCGCTGTCACGGGTGATGGTCGGCGCGGGCGAGGCCGGCGGATCGCCGCCATCGTACAGCCTGATTTCCGATTATTTCCCGCCTGAAGAGCGCGGCACCGGGCTGGCGATCTATTCGTTGGGCGTGCCGGTCGGTTCGGCGCTCGGCGTGGCGGTCGGCGGTTGGGTGGCCGCGCATTATGGCTGGCGCACCGCCTTCATCGCGGTCGGCCTGCCGGGGATCGTGCTGGCGGGGCTGCTGCTGCTGGTGATCCGCGAACCGAAACGCGGCGGACTCGATCCGTTGCCGTCGGGCGCTGCGGTGCATGATGCGCCGCAAGGCATCGGCGCCGGGCTGGCGACCTTCTTCGGCAACCGCACGATGCTATTGACGGCCCTGTCGTCCGGGCTGTCGGCGTTTGTCGGCTATGCGATGCTGAGCTGGAACCCGCCCTTCCTCGAACGCGTCAAGGGCATGAGCCTGACCGAGGTCGCAGCCTATTATAGCCTGGTGCTGGGGGTGACCGGTTTCATCGGAACATTCGCTGCCGGCTGGCTGGTCGACCGGCTGGGGCGGCGCGACCGCCGCTGGTATGCCTGGGTGCCGGCCATCGCCTTTGCGCTGACCTTGCCGGCACTGGCGGGGGTGATCCTGGCGCCGACCTGGCAGAGCGCCCTTGCCTTCATGGCGGTCCCGGCGCTGCTCAACAACATGTATCTGGCACCGGCGCTGACCGTCGTCCAGAATGCCGCGCCGCCCTCGCAGCGCAGCCTGGCCGGGGCAACCTTGCTGTTCATCCTCAATCTGATCGGGCTTGGCGGCGGGCCGCTCTATATCGGCTTCATCAGCGATCTGGCGACGGCGCAAGGCGCCGAACAGTCGCTTGTGATTGGCTATATGGCGCTGTTTCCGGTCATCCTGTTGACGATCGGCGCGCATCTGATGGCGGCACGCTCGATGCGCGGGACATCTTTGCTGCAAACGGTCGCGTGATATCCGGCGACCGGTTGGCGCAAATTTGGCAGTTCACATCGCGCCCCATCCCGGCGACACAAGGCTGAACCGCAGCTTGAAAGGCACCTGACATGGACACCAGCAGTTTGTTCCGGCTTGATGGCCGGGTCGCCCTGGTCACGGGCGGCAGCCGCGGCATCGGCAAGATGATCGCCGCCGGCTTCATCGCCCAAGGCGCCAAAGTCTATATCTCGTCACGCAAGGCAGCAGTGTGCCTCGAATCGGCCGCCGAACTGGGGCCCAATTGCATCGCGCTGCCGCAGGATGTCTCGACGGTCGCCGGCTGCCAGGCCCTGGCGGCGCAACTGGCGCAGCATGAAACCCGGCTCGATATCCTGGTCAACAATGCCGGTGCCGCCTGGGGCGCCGCCTTTGATGTGTTTCCGGAAAGCGGCTGGGACAAGGTGATGGACCTGAACGTCAAATCGCCGTTCTTCCTCACCCAGGCCCTGCACGACTTGCTGAAAGCGTCAGGCCGCCGCGAGCAACCGGCCAAGGTCATCAACATCACATCGATCGACGGGATGCGGCTCAATCCGCAGGAAACCTACAGTTACCACGCCTCCAAATCGGCGCTGATCTATCTCACGAAGCGCATGGCAGCGCGGCTTGTGCAGGATGCCATCCACGTCACGTCGATCGCACCGGGCGCGTTTGCCAGCGAGATGAACCGGGTTGCGCGCGATCAGGGGGAGCGGGTGGCGAAGGCCATTCCGGCAAGGCGCATTGGCGTGGACGCGGATATGGCCGGTGCGGCCATCTATCTGGCGAGCCGCGCCGGCGATTATGTCGTTGGTGAAACCCTCACGGTCGACGGCGGCGTTGCCCACGCCAATACCGGTTCGGCATTCGACGGATAATATTTCATCGCGGCGGCGGCGCGCATCATTTCACGCTTTGCCAAAGCCGGCCTTGCCGGCGGGCTGGGGAGCACATGATCAGTCCGGTTCATTCCGGCGTGTAACCAGCCTGCCGCATTTCCTGTTTACCAGACCCGGATGTTGATGGGTATGCAGGAACAGGATCCGCGCGGGCAGGCGCAGCCAGGGCTGGGCATGGCCAGCGATATGCCGCGGCAGCTGCTGGGCGGGTTGGCGGCCTTTGCGGCCTATTTTGCCATGTATGCCTTCCGCAAGCCGCTGGCCGTGGCGGGGTGGACGGATGTCGGGTTTTACCCCTTCGGCCTCGATTACAAGACGGCGCTCGTGATCGTGCAGGTGGTGGGTTATGCCGCCTCCAAGCTGATCGGCATCAGGGTGATGGCCGGCTTTGGCCGCACGGGCCGGGCCACCGCCATCTTCGGCCTGATCTTCATTTCATGGCTCGGCCTGGTGGCCTTTGCGGTGCTGCCGCCTTTGTTGGGTCTGGTCTGCATCCTGATCAACGGCTTTGCACTCGGGATGATCTGGGGGCTGGTGTTCAGCTATCTGGAAGGGCGGCGCACCACCGAGCTTTTGGGGGCCATGCTGTGCGGGGCGTTCATCCTGGCCTCGGGTGTGGTCAAGTCGGCCGGTGCGCTGTTGCTGCAGGCCGGCGTGCCGGAACACTGGATGCCGGCCGCCACCGGCCTGCCGTTTTTCCCGGTGCTGATCCTGTCGTTATGGCTGCTGGAGCGGATGCCGCCGCCATCGGCCGCCGACGAAGCGGAGCGAACGCCGCGCCGCCCCATGGACAAGGCCGAGCGGTCGGCCTTTCTGCGGGCGCATGGCTTGCCGATGGCGCTGTTGTCGGCCAGCTATGTCGTGCTCACCGCCATGCGCGATTTCCGGGACAATTTCGCGGCCGAGCTTTGGACGGCGTTGGGCATGGGCGGGTCTGCAGCCGTGTTTTCCACCAGCGAGTTGCCAGTGGCGGTAATCGCACTGGGCGCGCTTGCCGGGCTGATCCTGGTGCGCGACAATGTGAAGGCGATGCTGGCGATGCATGGGGTGATCATGCTGGGCGGCGTGCTGCTGGGACTGGGCACATTGGCGTTTCAGGCCGGGCTTGTCGGCCCGATGCCGTGGATGATCATGGCTGGCGCCGGGCTGTACCTGGCCTATCTGCCGTTCAACGCCATGCTGTTCGACCGCATGATCGCCGTGCTGGGCCGGACCGCCAATGCCGGATTCCTGATCTACATCGCCGATACCGCCGGCTATGCGGGCAGCATCGCCTTGCTGTTGTGGCGCAGCCTGTTTGCCCCAGCGGTCGATTGGGTGCCCTTGTTCATCGCCTGTGCCCATGTTGCGGCCGTCCTCATCATCGTGCTTACGGGCGTATCAGCGCTGTATTTCTGGCGGCGAGCCAACCACAAACGGGAGATCGTGATTGTCTGAAGTGATCGTGGTGGGTGCCGGCATCGTCGGCCTGGCCCATGCGCTGGCCGCAGTGCGGGCCGGCGCGCGGGTGACCGTGGTGGACCGGGACGCGCGCGCAAACGGCGCCTCCATCCGCAACTTCGGCTTCATTACCGTCACCGGGCAGGAACGCGGCCGCGTGTGGAATCTGGCCAGGCGCAGCGCCGGCATCTGGCGTGACGTCGCGCCTGCCGCTGGCATCCGCATCGAACAGCAAGGCCTGCTGGTGGTGGGACAGCGCCCCGAGGCCGCGCCGGTGCTCGATGGCTTCATGGCCACCGAAATGGGCGAAGGCTGCCGGCGCCTGACGGCTTCGGCGCTCGGCGATCTGTGCCCGCAGGCCCATGGCCCTGCCGGCGCCATCTTCAGCCCGCACGATCTGCGCGTTGAATCGCGCGAGGCGCTGCCCCGGCTGGCCGCCTGGCTGGCTGCGGCGCACGGCGTACGCTTCCGTTTTGGCAGCGCCGTGGTGGGTGTGGAAACCGGCCGTGTTTCGCTGGCCAACGGCGAGACGCTGTCCGGCGATGCCATTTTCGTCTGCCCGGGTGATGACTGGGCTTCGTTGTTCCCGGCCGTCTATGCCGAAGAAGCGATCACCCGCTGCAAATTGCAGATGCTGCGCCTCGCCGCGCCGGGCTGGCGGCTGCCGGCCCCGGTGATGAGCGACCTCAGCCTGGTGCGCTACCTCGGCTATGCCGCGTTGCCCGAAGCGGCCGCCCTCAAGGCCCGGCTCGCCACGGAGGCGGCCGAAGCATTGGGCTGGGGCATCCATCTGATCGTGGTGCAGAGCGCCGATGGCAGCCTGGTGGTGGGGGACAGCCATGAATATGGCCCGACGCCCGATCCCTTCGGCCGCGCCGACATCGATGCCGCCATGCTGCGCCAATACGAGGCCGTGCTGGGCGCGGCACCGGCCGTGACTGAACGCTGGACGGGCACCTATGCCTCGGCCGCCGGCCACAGCATCGTGCGCTCACCGATGGCTGGCGTGCATCTGGTGGTGGTAACCAGCGGCACCGGTGCCTCCACCGGTTTCGCGCTGGCCGAGGACGTGGTGAACGGGGTGTTCGGCAAAGGGGAGCCAATTTGATGCGCGCAAATCTGCAGGCTGTGGTGTTCGACTGGGCGGGCACGATGATCGATTTCGGCAGCCGTGCCCCGGCAGTGGCGTTGATCAAGCTGTTTGAAGGCTTTGACGTGCCGATCAGCGAGGCCGAGGCCCGCGCCGACATGGGCATGGCCAAGCGTGACCATATCGCTGCCATCCTGGCCCAGGCCCGCGTGGCCGCGGCCTGGGCCGCACGTCATGGCATGGCCCCCGATGTGGCCGACGGTGACCGGCTGTTTGCCCGCATCACCCCCCTGATGCAGGCAGCCGCGCGCGAAACCGCCATCCTGATCCCGGGCGCCGCCGATGTGGTGCGCCAGTTGCGCGGGCAGGGTGTGAAGATCGGTTCGTGCACCGGCTACACGCGCGAGATGATGGAAGCCATTCTGCCGGCCGCCGCCGCACAGGGCTATGCGCCCGATTGCCTGGTGTGCGCCGGTGACACGGCATTTGGTCGGCCTTCGCCGCTCATGCTCTGGAAGAACATGGTGGAACTGGGCGTTTGGCCAGCTACCGCCGTGGTGAAGGTGGACGACGCCGCCGTGGGCATATCCGAAGGGCGCAGCGCCGGCACCTGGACGGT
>Ga0164295_10000553_pt1 | contig 31823 bp, 28 predicted proteins | sample GEODES006metaG_FD_111798 | JGI IMG/M metagenome (GOLD analysis project Ga0164295, IMG submission 111798) | Oligotrophic lake water microbial communities from Sparkling Lake, Wisconsin, USA - GEODES006 metaG | ecosystem: Environmental > Aquatic > Freshwater > Lake | place: USA: Sparkling Lake... | reverse complement strand
GTACAGGGCTCGGCGTTCACCCCGACGTGAGGTCACCCGCAGCTCATGAGCGCTCCAGCGCCGCGCGGAATCCAGCCAAGCCTGCTCCTGCAGCAAGTCCGAAACACCGCCGACTGGGCTCTGACGACCCATGCCGACGCCCCGTGGGCGCGCACGCTGGTCGACGCGCCCGCGCTCGACATGAGCTTTACCCAGCCTGACCGCCGGCCCGACTATCTGCGGGTGCTGCTCGCCGCGCACTTCACCACGGTCGGCACTTTTGTGCCCACGGACGTGGATACCCAGATTCGGCACCACCAATGGCAAGGTGTGCGGGACGCAGACCTGCTGGGCGCGATGCTCGACGTCGTCGACCAAGCGGCGACCTGGTCGCCCGCTCTCGTGTCGGCGAAGGTCGTCGACCTGGGCGACGCGGGTCCGCTCTCAGGGCACGACGGCGAGTGGTTCAGCGTCCGCGCCGGCGCGCTGGGTCGTGCGCTCACCCTCCGCGCCGAGACGCAGGTCGAGCGCCTTGTTTCGCAGATCGAGGCCGAGCTCTCGCGCGAAGCCGAGGCGCTGCAGCGCGCGCTGCGCGTGGCCGAGAAGCCCGGCGCCGCGCGACACGCGCTCTGCGTCGTCACGACGCTGGCGCATAATCTGGGCGACCTCTCGCGCGTCGTCGAGGCGTGGCCCGAGGGCACCCCGGGCCGCGCCGACTATGTCGACCGCTACGTGCGCCTCGGGCATGAAGCCGGTGGCCGCTTCGATGGCTTGTTCGCGCTCGCGGGCGACCTGAACAAGGCGGTCATGGCCGTCGAGAGCCACAGATACCTGCCGCTCCGCGAGCCCCGCGCGCTCCGGACCAGCCGCGCACACCTGCTACCGTTCCCCCCCTGGCTCGACGCGTGGGGCGAGGCGCTGGGCAGAGACTTCGGCCGCTCCGATCCCGAAGCCCTCGCGGAGGTCGTCACTGCCATCCTTGAGGGCAACCGCCGCACGCCCAAGCAGCTCGCGTGGGGGCGTGCGCTCGCGGGCATTCACCGGACCTCGCCCGGCGGCCTCGACAGGCTTGTATCCATGTTGCCGAGTCGTCTGCGCAAGGACTTCACCGCGGGGCCGCTCCGTGAGGCCATCGCCGTCGACGCCAGCCGTTTCGAGGCGCGCGTGGCGAATCTCCTCAAGGCGGCGCGCGCGGCCCGAAGTTGACGTTCGGGACGACGTTGCGCTCCCGCGCTCGTTTGACGCACAGTCCGCGCCATGAAGCTCCCTAAGCGCATCGCGCGTGAATACGAAGGCCAAGAGGTCCTGACCGAGCTGCTCAAGTCCACCGGCAGTGAGCTCTCGGTCGAGGATGTCGTCGACGAGTTCTCGTTCGCCATCGAAGAGGGCGGCGAGCCGGCGGACGTGCTGCCCCTGCTCTGGGAGCGGGAGCCGCAGTTCAAGACGCCCGAGGACGCACGGCGGACCTTCGCGAACCTGCTCGGTCTGTGGGACCGCGTCGCCCGCGAGCAGGTCGGCGAGCTGCTCATGCCCGAGCAGGACCCCAGCGAGCCGCTGCGGCAGGCGTTCGTCGACCACGCGTGGCGCGAGCTCGACGCCCTTGCGCCCCGTGACTTGCAGCGCGCTCGAGACCGCTTCGACAACGTGCAGGCGGACTTGGTCGCCTGGGTCTTTGACCAGCTCAAGCAGGCCAGCGCCGTCGCCCCCGAGGTCGCGCTCGACGTCCTCTTTGAATGCTGGTGGCTGTGCGACCGCGCCCGAGGCGAGGCCGTGCCGCGGCCCACCCGCGAGGCGCTCGACCGCATGTGGCGCGCGGACGCTCAGGGCGAGGCCGCGGAGGGCGACGCCGAGCCCGCCCTCGCGGCGCTCACCACGACGACGCTCTGGGAGCAAAACGCGGACGAGGAGCGGCCGCTCCCCGATGAGGACATCCCGACGGTCGAGCGCGTGCTCCGCACCGCGCGCCGCGCTATGGGCAACTCACCCGCGTGACGGTCAAGCGGTAGCCGTTCGCGCTCGCCGCGTCGAAGAGCCAGCCCGTGACCTCGATGAACACGCGCTGCGCGACGGCACCGACGACATAATCAATCACCTCTGAGTTGGTGATGCCTGCGCTGCTGTCGAGCTCGGCGCTACTGGCATCGTAAAGCGCCAGGTCGATGTCGCCGCGGGCGTGGGTAAAGTCGAGCTGAATGCGGTACGTGCAGGCGGCCTGCAGCGTCACGGCGAACCAGTCGTCGTCTGTCCCGCACAGGATCGCGTCGCCCGAGAAGTTGGGCGCCGCCACGACGCCCCGCGCTGAGGCCTGCGCGTCGTTCTGCTCGAAGCCATCGTCGGCGGGACACGCCAGCCCGGCGCCGGGGTCAGGCGGCGCGACCTCGCGCGTGAAGACGAACCACTGACCGTCAGCCAGCCCACTCCGACCGCACTTGAGCGCGCCGTCGTCCTCGCCCCAGTCCGTGCCGTCCGACTGCTCGCTGTCCATGCCCCGGTCACGCAGGTCGACGGTGAAGTCCGAGGTATCGCCGCAGCTGTCCTCGCCCTCGAGGTAGTTGTTGCCACTGTAGATGCCCGAGACGGCCTGCCACGGCGTACCCAACGCGAGCTGCTCACCCGTCAGGTTGTTGCGGCGCGCGGGCTGCGGCACGTCGTCCCCCGCGCCGTCGTTCTCGCTGAAGCAGCTGTCCGCGTCCGCGCCTGTGGTCCACTCCGTGTACCAAATCGTTTGGTAGAACGAGAGGTCAACGGTCATCGGTGCGGCCTCGGCCCCGAGAGCATCTCGACACGCGAAGCGGACGTCGTGCGACGCGCTCAAGTCGCGAAGGCCCGACCACACGCCCGTGTTCGGGTTCGCGGGTGCGAGCGTCGTGAGGTCCGCGTACCAGTTGGCGCTTTGGTCGTTCAGCGTGCCCGTGCGCGTGCTGCCCACCAGGGTCCAGCCGCCGCCGTCCGTCGTCTGGTCGCAGTAGACGTCGACGACGCCACCGCCCGCGCTTACGCGGTAGACGCCGCTCGCTCCCCGACCGGCGGCTCGCGCGGCTTTGCAGGACGCGAAGACATCGCACACGCCCCCCTCGTCGATCTGTCCGTCGCAGTCATCGTCCGCGCCGTTGCAGCGCTCGACGCTCGCCGCGCCAGCGACCGCGGTGCAGGCCCGCGCGCCGCCATTGCACACGAAGACGCCCGCGCGCTGACACGCGCCGACACCCGCGGAGCACGCCCCGCCCACATCGCTCGGTGCGTCGTCGACCGTGCCGTTACAGTTATCGTCCGCGCCATTGCACAGCTCGGGGCTCGCAGCGCCCGCGACGGCGCCGCACACGATGCCTGCGCCCCCGCACACGGTCACCCCCGCGCGGAGACAGGCGCCCGTGCCCGACGTGCACGCGATGCCGGTGCCGGGCAGATCGCCCTCGTCCGTGCAGAGGTCGTTGTCGTCGTCGCGCCCGTTGCAGCTCTCGATGCCGGGCGGCGGAGAGGCCACGCACACGGGCGCGACCCCGCCCTGGACCACGCAACGTCGCGTGCCTGCGGCGGCGCACCCCTGCGCATCGGCACCCACGCGGCAGGCGTCGCCCACGCCCGCGACGTCATCGAGCGTACCGTCGCAGTCGTCATCCAGCCCGTTGCACACCTCGACACCTGCGCGCCTGGGCACACCATCGCAGACCAGCGCGCCGCTGATTGCGTCGCACACGAAGGTGCCCGCCGCTGCACAGACGCCTTGGCCCGAGGTGCAGGCCACGCCGACGCCGGCGACATCGTCCAGCTGGCCGTCGCAGTCATCGTCCAGCCCGTTGCAGGCCTCGGCGCCCGGCGTCACTTGCCCAAGGCACGCGCCGTAACCGCTGCCGTCTGCGGCGCAGACCTGCACGCCCGCCTGACAAATGCCGACGCCTTGTGTGCCCGCCGGCCCTTGGTAGCAAGGCCGCGCCGAGCCTGCGGCGCACGCGCAGCCGCCCGCCAGAGCGACATCATCGGGCGCGCCATCGCAGTCGTCGTCGGCGCCGTTGCAGACCTCGACGGTCGGCAGCACCTCGCCGTCGCAGCGCCCGAACTGGGCATCGCGGCAGACCGAGCGGCCCGTGCGACATTGACCGACCGCCGAGGTGTTCGCAGGGCCCGTGTAGCAGTCACGCACCAGCGGCGCGCCGACACCGTCCAGGTCGACCGCGCCATCGCAGTCATCGTCGAGGCCGTTGCAGGTCTCGGCCGCGGGTCGCACGCGCTGGGCGCAGGCGAGCGCGCCGCGCTCGCAGACCCGTGCGCCGTCGGCGCATAGCCCCGGGAGCCCTGTGTCACAGGCGGCCCCGGCCTCGGGGAAGGCCTCGTCCACCTGACCGTCGCAGTCGTCATCTGCGCCGTTGCAGACCTCCTGACCCGGGCCGCCGGGGGTCGCCGTGCAGACCACGCCGCCGTCCGGGTCGCACGACAGCGCGCCGAAGCGCTGGCACGCGCCCACGCCGCTGCTGCAGACCTCGCCGACCCGCAGGCCCTCGTCCGTGGAGTCATCACAGTCGTCGTCGCGCCCGTTGCACACCTCGACGCTGGGGAGCCTCGCGACCGCGTCACAGAGCGCGTCGCCCGCAGGCCCGCAGACGAGCGCGCCCTGAGCAGCGCACGCGCCCACACCGACCTCACAGGCGGTGCCCAGACTGAAGCCTTCGTCCGCGACACCATCGCAGTCGTCGTCCTCGAGGTTGCAGACCTCGTCGGTGGGCTGGCCGAGCTCGGCGACGCACGTCAGCGTGCCGGTGGCGCTGTCGCAGGCGACCTCGCCCTGAGCGGCGCATGCGCCTCGCCCACCCACGCACGTGTCCCCGACGCCCTCGACCTGCTCGTCGATGGCGCCGTCACAGTCTTGGTCGACGCCATCGCAGGACTCGCGCTCGGGGGCGACTTCGCCCACGCAGGCGCCGAAGCGCCCGTTGGCGTCGCAGCCTTGTACGCCCGCCGCGCATCGCCCCACGCCCAGTGTCTCCGCCGCGCCGGAGTAGCACGGCCGCTCTTCGTCCGGGGCGCAGTCACAGGCCTGGGCGGCATCGTCGACCACGCCGTTGCAGTCATTGTCCAGCCCGTCGCAAATCTCAGCGGTCGGGAGCGCCTCGTCTTGGCAAGCGCCGGCGACACCGTCTTGGCAAACGCGGATGCCTGCGCGGCAGATGCCCACACCGTCGGTCCCCGCGGGGCCGTCGTAGCACGCGCTGGCGAGCGCGAGGCCGCCGCTGGACTCGTCGACAACGCCGTCGCAGTCGTCGTCGACGGTGTTGCACGCTTCGTCTAGGGGTGTGACCTGCCCGAGACACAGGCCGTAGAGGCCGCCTTCGCAGACCTCGACGCCGGTCGCGCAGACGCCCACGCCCTGCGTGCCGGGGGCGCCGCGGTAACAGACGCGCTGCAGGGGCGCGCCGTCCGCGGACTCGTCGACGCGGCCGTCGCAGTCGTCGTTGAAGGCGTTGCACACCTCGTCGGGGCCGACGCAGGGCGTGAACGCACCGTCGATGCAGACCTGCTCCACGCCCGCGCAGCCGGCGCAGGCGCGACGTTCGCCGTCCTCGCAGGGGAGCGCGGCGTCGGCCTCAGGCGCGGCGTCGGCCTCAGGCGCAGCGTCGGCCTCAGGCGCGGCGTCCACGACCGGCGCGGCGTCGGTCTCAGGCGCAGCGTCGGCCGCGGGAGATGCGTCGACGACCGGCTCGGCGTCGGCCTCGGGCGATGCGTCGACGACCGGCTCGGCGTCCTCTCGTCGAGTACGCGCATCCCCGGCGCTCGTGCCGAAGTCGTCCTCCACCTGAGGCACACCGTCGTCAGCCGTCGGAATCGGCGCAGGGGCGTCGGGCGTATCGCCGCCGTCCCCCGACGAGCGCACCTTCGGCAGCGCGTCGCCCCCAGCGCACCCCGCCAACACACCGACCGTCACAACCCACGCTGCTAAACGCACTTGAAGGCCCCCACGTTGCGACGTTGGAATTCACGTCGTGTCAGGCTAGGCTACGCCGCATGTCCTCATCACAACAAGACGAAGCCCTCGTTGAGCTGATCGCGCGAGAGGTCCGCGCGCGCTTGATGGCGGGCGGCGACGGTCCCGGCTATACACGGGCGCAGTCAGCCGCGCCGCTCGCGCAGATCGGGGAGCCGGGCAAGAAGCCCACGCTCGAGGAGCTGCGCCAGACCCCGTGCCACGACGACCCAGCGACGTGCAACGGCTGCGGCTTGTGCGTCGTTCGGCGGCCGTGGGACGCCAAGGCGATCATGGGCGAGGGCGCGGCGCGCCTCGGGGCGGGGCTCGGTACGGGTCGCACCGAAGAGGGCCTCGCGCAGTACATCGACCACACCCTGCTCAAGCCCGAGGCCACGCGCGAGGAGCTCTTTCAGCTCGCCGAGGAGGCGCGCAAGCACCGCTTCGCGAGCGTGTGCGTGAACTCGGCGAACGTGCGCTATGTCGCGCAGTTCCTACAGGGCAGCGGCGTACCGGTGTGCGCGGTCGTGGGCTTCCCGCTCGGCGCGATGACCCCGAACGCCAAAGCCTTCGAGACGCGCGAGGCCGTCCGATGCGGCGCGCGTGAGATCGACATGGTCCTCAACATCGGCGCGCTCAAGAGCGGCGACTACGCCCTCGTCGAGGCGGATATTCGCGCCGTGGTCGAGGCCGCACGCCCCGTGCTCGTCAAGGTCATCCTCGAGACGAGCAAGCTGACCGAGGAGGAGAAGGTCATCTCCTGCGCGCTGTCGAAGTCGGCCGGGGCCGCGTTCGTGAAGACGAGCACAGGCTTTGGCGGCGGCGGCGCAACGGCCGAAGACATCGCGCTGATGCGGCGGCTCGTCGGCAAGGAGATGGGCGTCAAGGCGTCGGGCGGCATCCGCGACAAAGCCACAGCAGACGCCATGATCGCCGCGGGCGCGAACCGCCTCGGCGCGTCGGCCTCGGTCGCGATCGTGACCGGCGGCAAGGGTTCAACGACCTACTGAGCGCTGGGAGGCGCGAGAAATATGGGCAAGAAGATCTCCATCAACCGCAAGCACGGCCTCGGCCTCGAGGGTGCGAACGCGAAGCTCCACGAGCTCGGCTCACAGTTCGCAGCCAAGTACGGCGTCACGACCTCTCAGAGCGGCTCGACCGTGAACGTGTCGGGCTCCGGCGTGACCGGCAGCATTCGCGTCACGGACAATGACATCAGTGTCGATCTCGAGCTCGGCTTCGCGGCGGGCATGTTCGCCGGCAAGATCGAGGACGGCCTGAAGACGCAGCTCGAGAAGCACTTCGGCTGAGGCCCTCGAGGGCGCCTGCGCCCTTACTGCGAGAGGGTGACTGAGAAGGCGCCCGTCGCGGCGCGAAAGCCCTCGACCGCGACCATGTAGACCCGACCGGCGACCGCGTTAAAGCGCACTTCGCTTGTGGTCGTGCCCACGGCGTCGTCGTCGCACGCCACCTCGACGGCGCCGGCGCCGCAGCCCTCGTACACGCTCAGCACCGTGTCGAAGAACGACCCCGTCGTGTCTACGGTGACTTGGCCGTCTGCGGGGACCATGAAGGCGTACAGGGCGTCTGCGTCGCCGCCGCCACAGCTCGACGCGAAGACCGCGGGCGCGCCGCCATTATCGCCGCGCAGCGTCTGGTTCACGCCCAGGACCACGGCATCCGCGCAGGCCGCCCCGGGCATCACACCGCACGCGAACGAGAAGCAGCGCTCGCCGGCCCCGCAGCCGGCGTCACCCGGGCCGCACACCGGCGCCGCGCCCTGCTCGAGCACTGAGTAGTTCAGCACCACGTCGCCGGCCCGGGCCCCAAAGCCGTCGACGACCACAAAATAGTCCCGCGCGGGCTCCGCGCGGAACGTGATCTGCGACGCCTGCCCGGTCGTGTCGTCGTTGCACTCCGCCTCACTCTGTGCGTCGTCGCACGTCGCGCGCATTGTGAGGACAGTATCGAAGCTCGAGCCCACGGTGTCGAATCGCACGCGGCTCGGCGCGTCCACCCGCAGGCGATAGACCAGCTCGCCCGCCGTCCCCGCGAGGCCGCATTGGCGCGGCGCCAGCGCGCTCACGCGACCCGCGGTCGACCCGAGATACTGCCCGGGCGCGCGCAGCTCGATAGGCGCCGCGCACGACGCTGCGAGACCCGGCTCTGTGGGTGGCACGGTCGGCGGCGCCGTCGGTGCTTCGGTCGGCGGTGCGGTGGGTGGGTCAGGGGGTGAGCCCCCGCCCCCCGCTGCGCGTTCGTCCACGCGGAGCGTGAATCCGCCGCCCGCGCCCCAGGAGTCGACGAAGGCGGTGTACGTCTCGCCCGCGCGCGCCGTAAAGGTCAGCGTCGCATCGAACATGAGAAAGTCGGCGTCGTCATTGCACGCGACCTCGGTCGTCGGGTCGTCGCAGTCCATGCGAACGTAGAGGACCGTGTTGACGAGTAGGTCGCCGACGGCCGTCAGAGTGACCTCGGTGTCGACCGCGCGCCTGAACGTGAACGCCTGCTCACCGCCCGCCGTGTCGAAGAGCAGGCAGCCCCCATTGTCCCCGTTGCTCCGTGTCACGCTTGGGTACTCGCCCGGCCCCGCGACCACGACCGCGGACGCGCAGGCGGTCCCGACAGGCGCGGGCGGCGCCGCGTTCGCGTTCATCCCCGCGCCGCCGCCGCCCGAGACACACTCGCCGGCGCCGCTGCAGACCTCGCCGACGGCGCACTGGTTGTTGGCCGTGCAGCACGACCGCCCCGGAAAATCCTCGTCGTAGGCGCCGTCGCAGTCGTCGTCCTCGCCGTTGCAGACCTCGACCTGAGCCGGCGCGCCGTTCGCGCAGGCCATCGCGGCGTCGAGGTCAGCCGACTCAGCGTCTCGCTCTCCCAAGGGCCGCGCGTCGGGCGTCGCCGTGCGCGCGTCGTCGCCTGGGGTGGCGTCCCGCGCGCCGCTCGGCGTCGAGGGGAGCGTGATCGACGTGCCCGTCGCGTCGAGGCGCTGGGTGGGGAGAAGCTCGGCGTCCAGCGCACCCGAGGGCGCCTCGGCCTCGGCGCACGCGCTCAAGCACATCGCGAGCCCCCACCCTGCTGCGCCAAGTCTCCGCATGCGCTCACGCCTCCGACCCGCACCGTAATGCCGGCGCGTCCGAAGGGTCAATTCGACGTATACTCAGGCCATGACGCTGCGCATCGCCCTCTCCCCTCGCCTGATGCACGCTCCGCCCGCTGAGCTTGGTTTCAAGGACAAGGCCTTGCAGTACATCGAGGAGTCGGTGGCGCACTGGCTCTTGGAGCGGGGCGCTTTGCCGCTCATGGTCGCGACGCTCTCGAAGGACGCCGCGGCCACCGAACGCCTCGTCTCGCCCGAGGCGTACGCCGCCGCGCTGGACGGCCTGGTGCTGCAAGGCGGCGCGGACCTGAGCCCCGAGTCCTACGGCGAGGCGCCTGCGGACCCCGCGTGGCGAGGTGATCCGACGCGAGACGCCTTCGAGCTTGCGCTCACGCGGGCCTTCATCGCCGCCGGCAAGCCCGTCTTCGGTATCTGCCGGGGCGCGCAGCTCATCAACGTCGCCTTGGGCGGCACGCTCTGGCAAGACCTGCCGACGATGCGCCCGAGCGACGTCGTTCATCGCGACGCGCCGCGATACGACGACTTGTCCCACGACGTCCACCTGCGACCCGGCTCACGCCTCGCGCGGCTGTATGGCGACCGCGCGGTGGGGCGCGTGACGAGCATTCATCATCAGGCCGTGCGTGTCCTCGGGCGCGACCTTGAGGTCGAGGCAGAAGGGCCAGACGGGCTCATCGAGGCGATCCGCTGGACCGGACCCGGGTTTGTGGCGGGTGTGCAGTGGCACCCCGAGTTTCACGGCCACCAGCCCGAGCTGCTCGACGGCGGGCCGCTCGCCGACGACTTCCTCAGGGCGGCGATGCAGGCCCGCGCGTCAGGCTGAGCAGCGCCTCGACCAGCCGCGCGTAGTCCGCGGGCGCGTTATGCAGGTGCGCCGACACGCGGACAAGGTGACCGCCTGTGGCTGTCGCGGCGCGCTCGGCGCCCGCCATAGGCCACGGCACGACCGGGACCTCGATGCGCGCGGACACCCAGAGCGCCTCTTGGAGCGGGTCGAGCCCAAGCGCGCTCGGGGGCAGGTGCGGCGTCTGCGGGACCGGCACGGCCGCCATGCTCCCCAGCATGGCATCGGGCGCGGGTCTCCTCTGACCGAGCGCGTCACACAGGGCGTCGCGCGCGCTCAGGCACAGCGCGTGGTTGCGGGCGCGAACTTCGGGCCAACCGCCCGGGACCAGCGCGCCGACCACATCGAGCGCTTCGGGCACGCACAGCCAGGGCGTTGGGTCGGCCGTGCCTGTCCAGTCGAACTCGGCGCGAAAGCGACTCTGGCCCGGGCGGAGCGTCGCGTTCGCGCCGTGGCTGATCGAAAGCGGGCGCAGCGACGCTACGCGGTCGGCCCGCGCATACAAGAACGCAGCGCCCTTGGGCGCGCAGACCCACTTGTGCAAGTTGCCCGTGTAGAAGTCGGCGCCGAGTGCGTCGAGGTCAAGCGGGCACATGCCCGGCGCGTGCGCGCCGTCGACCAGCACAGCCACCCCCCGCGCCCTCAGCGCCGCGACGATGGGCTCGATCGGGAGCACGAGCGCCGTGGGGCTGGTGACGTGGTCGATGAGCACCAACTGGGTGTGGTCATCGACCTGCGCGAGCACTGCGTCGAAGACTTGCTCGGGCGAAGCGTCGGGGAACCTGACCGCGGCGACGCGCACCTGCGCGCCTGCGCCCGCCGCGGCGAAGTCGAGCGCGTTGCGGCACGCGTTGTACTCGTGGTCCGTGGTGACGACGTTGTCGCCCGCCGACCAAGTGGGCGCGAGGGACCGAAGCACAGTATTCACGCCTGCGGTCGCGTTGGGCACACAGGCCAGGCCGTCTGGGCGCGCGCCGAGAAATTCCGCGAGGCGGCCGAGAGCGTGCTCGAGGGCGCTTGGCAGCGTGCGCACGAAGAACTCCACCGGCTGCGCCTCAAGCCGCGCGCGCCAAACGCTCTGGGCGTCGAGCACGCGCTTGGGCGTCGCGCCGAACGAGCCGTGGTTCAGAAACGTCGTCGTGGGATCGAGCGCCCAGTGGTCTCGCAGCATAGGCCGACTGTACCCGAACGCACGGGGTTGCAACGGGTGCCAAAATCAGCGATGCCCCCCCGCATGAGCGCCGAGTCTGTGTCGATGTGGGCGACGCCCGACCCCCGCTTCTTTCGGACCGAGAGCGGAGAGATCCACCGCCCGCCCGAGGGCTGGGTGCACGTGCCCCCCGGCGACGCCCTGCTCACGCGCCGTGTCAAGGCGGCCGGGCCATCTTGGACGGTACAGCAGAAGGTGGGTCGCAAGATTTTCTCGCGAGGCGTGTGGGCGCCCGCGGCGCAGGTTGAGCGTGCTCGCGCCGACGCCGACACCGCGCGTGTCGACCCAGAGCGCGTGCGACGCGTCGAGGCGCAGCGCGCACAGCGGGCACAGGCCGAGGTGCGCTACCAGGGTGAGTTCGAGGCTGAGGTCTTCGCGTGGCTGCGGTTCGCGGCGCCCTTCGAGGCGCTCGGCCGCGCGCTCGCGGCGCGCGTCACGGCGCACGCGACGCCCGTGGGCAGCGGCACCGTGGCTCGCACCGAGCGGATTCCGATCGACGAACGCGCCCGAGCTGCGGTCGTCGCGTGGCTCCGGCACCAGGCGACGGACTACGACCGCCGCCACGTCGAGCGGGTCAAGGGCGCGCGCCGTGAGGTCCGCCGCGAGGTGAACGACGAGGCCCGCGCGCTCATCGAGGCGCACCGCAAGCCGACGCCCCATGCGGTCGAGGCGTGCGCGCTGTGTCGGGCCGTCAGGGACGCGCAGTAGGTGGGTGAGGCTGAACCTGGGGACGTTGTCGCTCGCGCGCTCGCGGCGTTCGCGGCGCTGAGCGCGGGAGAGATAGACGCTCAGACGCGCGCTCAGCGGCTGCGCGTCGAGGTGCTTCTGCCCCTCGCGCGCCACTTCGGCGCTGCGCTCGACGACGCCCCCGAGCCGCACACACGCGCCCCTGAGACGCCTGCGCGCGCGGCTCAGGCCGCGCTCATCGCAGCCCGCGCGTGCCTGCTGATGATGGGATCGGGGCGCGCGACGCTGCGCGACGACTTGCTGCGCGAGGTGTCGCGTCTCGGTGAGGCCTTCTGCGCGCTGAACCTGAGCGCATCACGCGCCCTCGGCCTGCCCGAGCCCCACGAGGCCGCGCGCCTCGCCGCTGCGCTGCGCGTCGTCGCCCGCGAACGCAGCCTGAGTGCCGCCCCGCCCGCGCAAACGCCGGCGCTCCTCCCTGCACCCTCGACCCCGCTGCAGCGCGCACAGGCGCCGCGCGCACCGGCGTGGCCGGCGCCGCGCGACCACGCCCGCGACCGAGTGGCCCTGGCTCTCACGGTCGGTGTGCTTGTCGCCGCGCTCCTGTGGGGCGTGCACACCGCGCGCCGCGCCATCGCGGAGCATCGCGCCGCCGCGGCCCACGATGCTTCAGCGGCCGTTGAGAGACTGCACGAGCAGCGATGAGAGCGCGTCGGGCGCGTCTACGTGGACCCAGTGGCCCGCGCCTGCCAGCACAGGGTGCGTTATCGCGCCGCGCGTGGTGAGGTGGTCGAGGCGCGCGATCTCCGCGACGCTGAACCGGTCGCTGCGCTCGCCGCGCAGCATGTGGACCCGCAGGCCTGCGGTCGATTGGGCCTCGAGAAACGGCCACAGGTCTTCGGCGAAGTATGCCTCGAGGAGTCGCTGCACACCTTCAAGGTCAAAGCGCCAACCGAAGCCGCCGCTCGGGAGCGGCGTCAGGTTGGTCGTCATCCAGCCCGCGAACGCGGCTGAGTAGCCCGCCGCGGTGAGCGTGTCCGTCAGCGCCGCGCGCGACGCGATGGGTGTCGGCACCGAGCGCAGCGTGCGCAGGACCGAAACCACCTCATGGTCTGTCTCGGCGGCGTGCGCGTCGCGCGCAGAGGGGTTCGCGTCCAGGACCCAGACGTCGCGGAGCTTTGGCGTGGCGTGCGCCCGCGCGTAGACAAGCGCAACCTTGCCGCCAAAGGAGTGCCCGATGACTGCGTCGGGCTCGACATCCAGCGCGTGCGCCAGCGTGGCGATATCGTCCGCACAGGCGGCGAGTGTGTCGGGCTTCTCATCAGTTTGGCTGTCGCCGTGGTGGCGCAAGTCAACCAAAATCAGACGCCAACCCGGCAATGACTGCGCGAGCCGACGGCAGAAGCTGTACCAGTTCTTGGACGAGCCCAAGATCCCGTGCAAAACGAACGCGTTTCGCGTCGCGGTGCCCAGCTGAGGCGGCGCGCCCAGCACTTCCGTGAAAAATGGCTGCATACCCCCATTGACACCCAAAAAGAGGACGTGTCAATTGCGCGGGGTCGGCGCCGCAAGTCAAGCAACCGCGCCGTGCAATGGGCTTTACAACCACGAACGAGGGGCACTGGACATGACGAAGAAGGACTTGATCGCAGCCGTTCAGCAGGACGCTTCCGGTAACGGCCTGACGAAGAAGCAGGTGGACGCCATCGTGGACGCCATCTTCTCGACCGTTGCCACGGCCATTCAGACCGACGGTCGCTACTCGCACCCCGGCTTCGGCACCTTCTCGGTGAAGACCCGCGCCGAGCGCACGGGCCGCAACCCGCAGTCGGGCAAGGAGATCAAGATCGCCGCCAGCAAGTCGGTCGGCTTCAAGGCCGCCCCCGGCCTCAAGGACTCGCTCTGAGTCCCCCGCGGCGACCCCTGCGTCGCCGCACGCCGTAAGCCGCGCCGAGGGCCAGCGACAGCAGGCCGACAGCGTGCGCGTCGCCTCTGGAGAGCGCCAAGCTGCACCCCTGTCGTGTGGCTTGGATGGCCGGAGGCGCAACGGACGCCACGATGGGTCCGAGGTCAGGCGCGAGCCGCGTCGCATCGAATGCGCGGGCCGCGTCTGGGTCACGCACCGCGTCGCGCCCGGGCGCGACGTCGAACCCGACCGCCGCCGAGTCGAGCGCGCCCGCGTCGACGATGCCAGCGTCTGACAGACCAGCGTCGCGAACGCCGGCGTCCGCGAGGCAGTCGCTCGGCGCATCGCACAACATACAGGCGGCGCCCGCCGGCGCGCCGGGGCACAGGTCGGCGCATGCGGTCGCCGTGGGTGATCCTGCTGCGCAGCCCCAGCGTGCCCGGGTGTCGGAGAGCCGTGTGACGAGCGGCCGCCATGTTTCGCCAAAGTCATCGCTCTCGCCCGCCGCCCAGGGCGCCCCGGCGGTGGTGTCAGCGCACGCGCGCAACGGCTCGCCCGCGCGCGGACTCCGCAGACAGCCGAGGCCTGCCGCGGCGCCCTCGTCCGCGGCCCAAGACTGCCCGTCGCGCGTGCGCCACACGCCGCCAAAGACGGTCGTCAGGAGCCCTGCTTGCGGGTCTGTAGGGTGCAGCGCGAGGCTTCCGACCGGGTCGGGCACGCGGGCTGCGACCGACCAAGAATCGCCCCCGTTCGGCGAGCGGAGCAGGACAGTCGCAGGGAGCCGCTGGACGGCCGCCCAGACCTCGCTCGCGCGCTGGAAATCCGCGGGGCCGCCGAAGAGATACACCGCGCCGGGGGTCGGTCGTTCGCCGTCGAACTCAAGGGTAAATGGCGTGAAGCTCTCCCCGCCGTCTGCGCTCCGCAGGTGCCCCACCTCCGTGCTCAGCCAAACGCGCTCAGGCGCGACGGGGGAGCGGACGAGCGCGCGTGGCGCCCCTTCGAGCCGGAGCCCGGCGGGGCGCCAGGTGAGCCCGCCGTCACGGGTTCGCCACACATCGTTGGTCGCGCCCGGAGCGGCCGTCACCGTCAGGACGTCGAGCGGGTCCGTCGCGCTCGGGACCAAACCCAGCGTGTACGCGCTCCCGAGCGGCCCTTCGACGGGGGCGAAGTCGCAGCCGCCGTTCCCTGTGGTCGAGAGCCCAAAGACGGTGGCGACGAGCCATGCGCGGTCGTCGGCCTGCGTCGGCGCGACGGCGACAAAGCCAGCGTTCGGCGCGACGGCGTCCTCACAGAGCCAGCGAGCGCCCGCCTGTCCCCCCAAGCCGAATAGACCCTGAACGTCCGTGACAAGCCACACCGAGTCACCCGCAGGCGCCGTGACGAGGGCGGTGACGCGCGGATTCGCCCCGTGCCCGCGCGCCAAAAACGGCATGAGGCCCACGGCGAGGAGTGCGGTCATCGTGGCGAGAGGCGTTCGCATCACAAGTGCGCGCATGTTCGCACTTTTCGTACACTGGTCGCCATGCACACTGAGACACATCGGCCCCCCCGCAAGATCGTGCTCACGGGCGGTCCGGGCGGCGGCAAGACGACCGCGGCCGACCTCTTCCGACGCGAGATGGGAGAGCGGGTCGTTGTCGTACCCGAGGCGGCCACGCTGTTGTTCTCGGGCGGTTTCCCGCGTGTGACACCCGATGACGGCCGGCGCGCGGCGCAGAGCGCGATCTTTCACGTGCAGCGCAACCTCGAGGATGTGCGCGCGACGCAGTACCCCGACCGCGTGCTCCTGTGCGACCGCGGCACGGTCGACGGGGCCGCCTACTGGCCGGGGCCCCCCGACGAGTTCTTCGCCCGCATGGGCACGACCCACGCGGCTGAGCTCGCCCGCTACGACGCCGTGCTCTTCTTTGAGAGCGCGGCGACGGGCGGTCACGCCGTCATCGAGGGCGGCAACCCCACGCGCAACGAGAGCGTCGACGAGGCCGCTCGGCTCGATGAGCGCGTTCGGGCGCTCTGGTCCGCGCACCCGCGGTTCGTCGCCGTGCCGAACCAAGCGAGCTTCTTCGCCAAGATTGAGCGCGGCTTTCACGCCCTCGAGGCGCTCTTTGCCGAGGTCGCGGCCCTCAGCGCTCCGGGCGCGCTGCGGGGAGACGGACCGTGACGCGGGCGCCGCGCTCAACGCGGCGAGAGATGGCGAGCGTCCCCGCCCGAGACTCGACGATGGCGCGGACGATGGTGAGGCCCAAGCCGGTGCCCCCGCGCCCCGAGCGGGACGTCTGAAAAGGCAGCGTGGCGCGGTCGACCATCTCGGGCGCGAAGCCCGGCCCCGTGTCCTCGACGATGATGTCGACGAAGCCGGGCGCGCCGATGTGCGTGCGAACCCAGATCTCGCCTGAGAGCTGCGCATCCCGCATCGCCTCGTGGGCGTTCGCGCACAGGTTCGTGGTGATCTGGTCGACCTCGCCCTCGCCCGCGAGGACCCAGTGGGCGGGGTCGAGGTCCAGCTTGAGCGTGTGGCCCGCAGCGGCGGTACTCTCTCGCAGGCGCCGCGCGGCGCTCCAGACCCCGTCACAGAGACGCACGGGCGTCGCCCGCGTGCTCTGACCCGCCGCCAGGGCGCTCATGACGTCGATGATGCGGCGGATCTGCTCTGCCGCCGCCAGCGACTCCAAGAGCGCCTCGCGAGTGTGCGCAGGGTCGCTCGGCGCGCCCGCGTCACGCGCGGCCTGCAGCAGAAAGTCCAGGTTGCTGAGCACCGCCGCCAGCGGGTTCTTGACCTCGTGCGCGAAGCCATGCGCGAGCGCGCTCGCGAGCGAGGGCTCGGGCAGTGGCGTCGGCGTGGGCGCCTCGCTCAGCAGCGAGCTCCCGGGCTTCGGCTCCCATCCCACGTTGTGTCCCCCCCTTCAGCGCGACCGTGGCTCAGGTTAGTCCGGAGAGATGCGGGCTTGCCAATAAACAGAAATCCCCAAATGGACTACTTTAGAGGTTGTTTTAGCCTAAAATCGACCGGCTAGGCTCCGCGGTGTGCCGAAAGTTATCAGGCGCCGATCAGTAAAACCCCTGATGCCCCTCGCCAACCGGAGTAGGCCTCGGGGCCCAGTGCGCCATCGCCTTCCTACACAAAATTTCCAGCGACGCTGCACTTCACTCTGGCCCTTACGCGCACGGCGTCGCGCTGGGCTCACATTCTTCTCGCGCATCGCACCTGCGCCGCGTGGCGTCAGCGAGCGCGCGCGAGTCGCGGGCTCAGCAGGCCCCATGCGGCGGGCACGAGCACGCCGGCCGCCTCGAGCGCCGCGGCCTCGGCCCGAGCCAGGCCCACATCGGCGGGGTCCGCCGGGGTCTCAGCGAGCGCGAGCAGCGCACGCGCCGTGTCGGGCTGCACGTCCGTGAGCACGATCTCGTCCCCGCTGCGGCCGATCGCGAGCCAGTGCTCGCTCTCAGCGACCTCGGCGCCGTCGAGGGTGGGGTCAGCGTCGTCGTTCGACTCCAGCGCGCTGGCGAGCGCGACCACATCGCACTCGAAGCGCACGACCTCGAAGCCCTGCGCGAGGCGTCGACGCGTGTCCGTGGGGAAGGCGTGCCCGAGCGCGAGCGCCTCGGCGTCCGGCACGCCAGGGTGCGCTAGGATGGCCTCGTAGAGCGCCAAGTCGGCGACGGGCCCCGGCCGAACCTCGCGCAGCCAGCGCGCGAAGCGTCGAGCCAGCGGCGCGCGCGTCGGCGAGTCCGCTTCAATGAACTCGCCGATGACCTCGTCGAGCTCGTCCTCGAGGAGCAAGCGCGTGTTCGGGACGACTTGCGAGAGGCCCTCGCGCACCTGTCGCACGGAGCGGCCCGGCACGCCCTCGACGCTGTAGCCGATGGCGAACAAGTCGACGGGCTCGGGCAGAATGAAGGCATCAAAGAGCGCGCAGTAGGCGGCGTAGGCCTCAACAACACCGCCGCCGGAGGCCAGGCGAGCCACGATGTCTGCGAGCGCGTCGGCCGGCTCGTCGTCACACTCCGCCCGCACGACCAAGAGGCGCCAAGCGACATCCTGTGCGGCCCAGACGTGCGCGTCCGCGGCCCAGGGCGCGAGCGTGCGGCCCTCGATAAGAGCGTCCATGACCTGGAGCACGCGCTCCGCGAGGCCATCGAGCGTGTCAAAATAGCCTTGCCGCGCATGGCCAAACAGCGCGGCGAACTCGTGCATCTCTCGACTCGCGAGGCGGTCCACGTTCGCAGCAGCATAGGTCAGGCCGTCGCTCGCGAGGTCAATCGTGGCCCAGGCGTGCGGCTCACAGCGGCCGGAGCGGAGCGAGGCCCGAATGGCATCGAGCTCTTGAGCGACGAACGCTCGGCCCTCGGCGATGCGGCGCTCTGCGGTCGGGTCCTCGAGCCACGGCCCCGCCTCAGCCGTGCGCTCGCACGCAGCGCAGTGAACGCCGAAGATCGGCCCACGCCCCAAGTGCGCGGGGCAGCGACGCAGGCGCGCCTCGTCGAAGAAGTACCAAGCTGCGGTGGGCAGGACCTCGCCGAGCCGCGCGGCGAGCGCGTGGAAGAGCGGCGTCGCGTCTGGTCGCCAAGCCCAGCCTACGAGCCGATGACAGAGCTCGTGCGGCGTCCAAGCGGCCCGGTGCCCGGGGTGAAAGCTGCCGACCATCGAGTCGTGTCGAAAGTGGTGGTACTTGCCCTCGACCATCACGCCACCACGCCAGGCCGCCGGCTGGCCAAGGTCACTGCGGCCTTCGGGCAGCCAGTGCTCGGGCAAGGCCAGGTGGACACGGTGCTCGAAATGGCTCAAGAACAGGCCGGACTGAGCCGCCAGCGCACCGATGCGGCGCGACACGGGCGTGCGCTCTAGGTCGCGTTCGGGGACGTTCTCGAGCGGCTTCATGGCCGCCATTCATCGTGTCTGCCGCACCGCAGGTCAAGACCCTGTCGGAGGCCGTGGTCTCGCTCCGGCCGCGCGCGTATGCTCGGCACACCATGATACGCTCCCTCGCGCTCGTCTCCTTGGCCCTGCCGCTCTTCACCGCGACCGCCGCGCACGCGCAGCTCGCCCCCGCTGCATGTTTGCCCGGGAGCGACCAAGGCAATGGCCTTGAGCTCGCCGTAACTCCGCTCGGGCGCGCGCACCTCGTTCATGTCGACCGCATCCAGGGCGCGCTGCTCCACACCGAGTGGGACGTGGGCGCCGCGCCGGTCACCACGGTCGTCGCGCCCAATGTCTCGATCTTTGCGTTTTCGGAGGTCGAAGACACAGGGCTAGCGTTCGACGCGACGGGTGAGCCCTCGGTCTGCTTCTACGACGCGGTCCGCTCGGAGCTGCGCCTCGCGACGCGCCTGCGAGGGCAGTGGTCACTGGAGACGGTGCTCGCGGGCGCGGGGGCCGGCGACAGCTGCGACCTGCGCTTTGACAACGCGGGAACGGCATACGTTGCGTTCCACCACGACGGCCGCCTGAAGCTCGCCGTCCGGGCGCGCGGCGCGGCCTGGCAGGTCAGCGTCGCGGACGAGGTCGCGGGCCGCGATGTCGGCGTGGACCCGTCCCTGCGGCTCACTGCGGACGGGCGGGTCGTTGTGGCGCACGGGGACCGCACGCAGGGGGAGCTCCGCGTGAGCACGCGCGCTGCACAAGGCGCATGGAGCACCGCGTCGAGCGCGCTCGGTGGCCTCCGCGTCGGCGTCTCGCCACGGCTGATGCTGGACGGCGCCGACCAGCTCTTCGTCGCCCATGGCGCCGCGCCCGGGAACGCGCAGACCAGCGACGCGGGCTTGGTCACGACGACGGGCCGGGTGGGTGGTGCTCTGCAGAGCGTCCGGGTCCAGCAGGAGTTCGTGGGCGGCTCGGTCGGCGCCGATGGCCGGGACGGGGCCTTTCGGGTCGCTGCGCGCGGGCTCCAGCGCAGCGCGCTCTTCGGGAGCGAGGACAGCCTTCGGCTTTTCGAGGGGCTGCCCAACGACAGCAGCTCGACCGCGATCGAGACGTGGTCGAGCAACTCGCCACGGCACCTGTTCCAGAACGTGACCCTGGCGCTCGGCCCCGGGGGTGAGCCGCTCATCGCGTACCTCGTGGATGTGGCGCCGAGCTTTGGCTCTGCAGGCGGTGCCTTTGTGTGCCTGACACGACCGGTCGACACCGACTCGGACCGCCTGCCCGACGCCACGGAGCGGCAGCTGGGTTCAGACCCCACACGCGCCGACTCGGACGGCGACGGCCGGAGTGACGGGATGCAGTGGCTCGTGGACGGTGACCCGCCGACCAATGTGCCCGCGCCTGACGCGGCCGTGCCCGAGCCCGACGCCGCGCTGCCTGAACTCGATGCCGCGCTGCCTGTGCCCGACGCCGCGCTGCCTGCGCCCGACGCCGCGCTGCCTGCGCCCGACGCCGCGCTGCCTGCGCCCGACGCCGCGCTGCCTGAACCCGACGCCGCGCTGCCCGAACCCGACGCCACACTGCCCGAACCCGACGCCGCGCTGCCTGAACCCGACGTCGACGCCGCGCTGCCCGAACCCGACGCCGACGCTCGCGACGCCGACGCGCGCGCCACCGACGCCGACGCTCGCGCCGCCGACGCCGAGCCTGAAGTCGACGAGGGGACGCCCGACGCCTTCACAGGCGGTGTGTCCCCAACGCCCCCCGCGAGGCCTCAGCCGGGCTCGGGCTGCGCCATGCAGGGCGCCGCCCAAACGGGTTTCGGCACCGGTCTCGGCCTCGGGCTCGCGCTCCTCGCGCTGCGCGCTGCGCGAAGAAATCGAAGCGCTCGGAAGTCGCGAAACGTCGGCCTGAGTTGACACGTCCTCAAGGGGGCGCATCCTTCGCACGCACTGCGCCCGAGTGGACATGACCTTTACTCGTAAACACATCGGCTGGCTGGTCGTCGCAGGGACGCTCGGCGCCGCGCTCTGGTACTTTGTCGGTCGCGAACCTCCCCCTGAGAAAGGCGCCGCGCGCTTCGAGACGGCGAGCGTCGACCGCGGCCGTATCGTAGCCAAGGTCACAGCGACCGGCACCCTCTCGGCCCTCGTGACTGTGCAGGTCGGCAGCCAAGTCTCGGGGCGCGTCCAGACCCTCAACGTGGACTTCAACGACACGGTCAAGAAGGGTCAGGTGATCGCGACCGTCGACCCGCGCATCTTCGAGGCTCAGATCGACCAGGCGCGCGCGAACGACTTGGCCGCGCACGGTAATCTGCAGCGCGCGCGCGCTCAGGCGAGCGAAGCGGAACGCCAGTTGGCCCGCGTGGCGTCGTTGGCGGCCCAAAAACTCGTGAGCGAGGCTGAGCTGGACGCCGCCCGCGCCGCGGCTGAGGTCGCGCGCGCAACGGCCCGCGCCACCGAGGGACAAGTCGCGCAGACGGCCGCTGCCGTGCGGCAGGCCAAGCTCAACCTCGACTACACCACGATTATGTCTCCCATCGACGGCATCGTGGTTTCCCGCGCCGTCGACGTCGGTCAAACCGTCGCGGCCTCGTTCCAAGCGCCGGTGCTGTTCACGCTCGCCGAGGACCTGCGCAAGATGCAGGTGAATACGAGCGTCGCCGAGGCCGACGTCGGCAAGCTGCAGCCGGGCATGCCGGCAAGCTTCATCGTGGATGCCTACCCGGGCAAGCGCTTCAAGGGTGTCGTCCGGCAGATTCGCAACGCGCCTCAGACCGTACAGAACGTTGTGACGTACGACGCCGTCATCGACGTCGATAACCCTGAGCTTGAGCTGCGTCCGGGGATGACGGCGAACGTGACGTTGACGGTGGCGGAGCGCGAGGGGGTGCTCCGACTGCCGAACGCAGCGCTGCGCTTCAGGGCGCCTGCCAACATGCTCGAAGAGAACGGGGGCAGCAAGCAGCCGTCGACGCAAGCGCCCCCACCCGCTCCGGATGACGAGCCGGGCCGTCGGACGGTCTGGCTGCTCAAGGACGACAAGCCGGCTCAGGTGCGAGTGCGGCCCGGCCTGACGGACGGGCTCTTCACCGAGCTGCTCGAGGAGCCGAGTGGAAGTCCGAGCCTGCGCGAGGGCGATACCTTGGTCACGGACGTGACCTCGACGAGTAAGCCGAAGCCACGCATGCGGTTCTTCTGAGGCGCGGGCCGATGCATGACGCACCGCTGGTTCGCCTAGAGCAGGTCACGAAGATCTACCGCATGGGCGACGTCGAGGTCGGCGCGCTGCGCGGCGTGGACTTCACGCTCGAGCGAGGCGAGTTTGTCGCCGTGATGGGCGCGTCGGGGTCTGGCAAGTCGACGCTGATGCAGATTGTGGGCTGCCTCGACGGCCCCACCTCAGGCCGCTACTGGCTCGAGGGGCGCGACGTCTCGAGCTTGGGCGCCAACGCGCTCGCCGAGGTCCGGAACACGACGCTCGGCTTCGTTTTCCAAAGCTTCAACTTGTTGGCGCGCACGTCCGCGGTCGAGAACGTTGAGCTGCCGATGCTGTATGCCGGCGTTGGCGCGCGTGAGCGTCGTCGACGTGCGCTCGAGGCGCTCGACCAAGTCGGCTTGTCGTCTCGCGCTCACCACCACCCCAACCAGCTCTCGGGCGGGCAGCAACAGCGCGTCGCGATCGCGCGCGCCATCGTCGGCCGGCCGCGCGTCATCCTCGCGGACGAGCCTACGGGCAACCTCGACTCTCAGAGCAGCGTCGAAATTATGCAGCTCTTTCAGACACTGGGCGCGAATGGCATGACTGTGATGCTCGTCACGCACGAGCCTGACATCGCCCAGTTCGCGGCGCGCGTCGTCGTCATGCGCGACGGGCTGATCAAGACGGATACGCGGCAGACGCCCAAGGCCGCCCATGCGGAGGCCGCCTCGTGAGTCCCTTCGACACATTGCGCATCGCTGTCCGCGCGCTGCTCCGGAACAAGCTGCGCTCGTTCCTGACCACGCTCGGCATCATCATCGGGGTCTTCGCCGTGATCTCGATGGTCGCTGTCGGTGAGGGCGCCAAGGCGCAGGTCGAGAAGACGTTCGCGTCGATGGGGTCGAACATCATCGTCGTGCTGCCGGGCACGTCGTCGCGCGGCGGCGCGATGGGCGGGTTCGGCTCGATGCCCACCCTCACGTGGGACGATCTGGCGGCCATCCGCAGCGAGGTGCCCACGGTCCGCTCAGCAGTCGCCATGCTCAGCGCGATGGCCCAAGTACAGAGCGACGAAGACAACTGGACGACACGTGTACAGGGCACCTCGCCCGAGTTCCTTGATGTCCGGTCTTGGAAGGTCGAGGCGGGGGTCTTCTTCACGCAGAGCGACGTAGACGTCGGGGCAAAGGTCGCAGTGCTCGGTCGCACGGTCGTTGACAAGCTCTACGGCGAGTCCGCCGACCCGATTGGCCAGAGCGTGCGCATAAAGGGCGTGCCGTTTCAGATCGTCGGGGTGCTCGAGCGCAAGGGCCAGTCCGCGATGGGGCAGGACAACGACGACACGGTCGTGGTCCCGCAGAGCACGTTCCAGTCCAAGATCCAGGGGGGGCTGCAGAAGTACATTCCCGGCATGATCATGGTGAGCGCCGTCGACGCCGACGCGACCAAGCGGGCGCAGACGCAGATGGCGAACCTGCTGCGCGATCGGCACCACATCGAGCCGGGCATGGACGATGACTTCTCCATTCGAAATTTGGCTGAGATGGCGAGCGCCGTCGAAGCGGGTACCGCCGCCATCACGTCGTTGCTCGCCAGCATCGCCGCGGTGTCGCTCATCGTCGGCGGCATCGGCATCATGAACATCATGCTCGTGAGCGTGACGGAGCGAACGCGCGAGATTGGGCTCCGCATGGCTGTGGGCGCGAAGCCGCGCCATATCCTGCTGCAGTTCCTGTTCGAGTCGCTCGCGCTCTCGACTGCCGGGGGCATCGTCGGCATCGCCGCCGGCGTGGTCACGGCCTCGAAGCTCGGCGACGCCTTCGGTTGGACGATCACGATTCGTCCCGAGACAGTCGTCCTCGCCGTCGGCTTCAGCGGGCTTGTCGGTGTCGTCTTCGGCATCTTTCCTGCGCGTAAGGCGAGCAAGCTCCAGCCCATCGCCGCGCTGAGGTACGAATGATCCGCCTGTCGCTGCGCGCGCTGCTTGCCTGGGTCACGCTCGCCACGCCGTCGAGCGTGTGCGCGGCCGAGCCCGTCCCTTCACCGCTCACACTCGACGCAGCGGTGCAGGTCGCGGCGCGTCACCTGCCTGCCCTGCGTCGGGTTGCGGCCGAGACCCGCGCCGCCGAAGCCCGCGTGGACCAAGCCACCGCGCCGAGCCGCCCTCAGGTCAGCGCGCGCGCGGGATATGGCCGCGCGACGTCCAACGCCACGCGCGGGTTTCTCGGCGCAGCGCCGCCCGAGCCTACGCTGGACACCACCGGCGAGCTGTCCGCCAGCCTCACCGCGTCGCAGCTCCTGTACGACTTCGGCCGTGTTGAGGGTCGCGCACGCTCCGCCGATGCCGCCGTCGTCGCTCAGCAGGCCACAGCGCAGGCCACTGAGCGGCAAGCCGTGCTCGAGGTGCGGTCTGCGTTTATCGATGCGCGCGCACAAGCCGCGTTCCTCGCGGTCGCGCAGGAGACCGCGTCGGACCGCGAGCGGCACGTTCAGCGCGTCGAGGCGTTTGTGACCGCCGGCACGCGCCCGCCGATCGACATCGTGCAAGCGCGCGCGGACCTCGCCGATGCCCGTGTTCAGCTCGTCGAGGCGGAGAACGCGCTGGCCACAGCCCGCGTGCGACTCGACCTGTCGATGGGCCTCGTCGCGCCGTCGCCGTATCTCCTGGCTGACGACGCGCCCGCCGCGCTGCCCGAGGAAGACCTGGCGCCCGGCGCTCTGCTCGAGCGCGCCGTCGAGGTCAGCGCCGAAGCGCGGACGCTCGACGCACAGCTCGCTGCAGCGCGGGCCAGCCAAGACGCGGCGCGCGCCGACTACTCGCCCGCGCTTTCGGCTCAGGCGCAGGTCGACGATCGCGGCCCAGATCCGTCCGCCCTTGTGTGGAACCTAAGCGCGGGCGTCACCCTCACCTGGCCCATCTACGAAGGCGGCGTCACAGACGCACAGGTGCGCGAGGCCGACGCCCGCGTCGTCGCGGCGAGCGCCGCGCTCGAGGCCACGCGCCAACGGGTGCGATGGACCGTCGAACAGGCAAGGCTGGGGATTCGCTCGGGGCGGGCCTCGGTGGCCGCTGCAGACGAAGCCCTGAAGTTCGCGCGCGAACGCCTGACGCTCGCCGAGCGGCGCTACACGGAAGGCGTGGGGAACGCGATCGAGCTCTCGGACGCCCAGCTTGCGCATGCCCGCGCCGGTGCTCAACGCGTCCGTGCCGAGCGGGACTTGGCCGTGGCCCGAGCGCGCCTGCTCGACGCCTTGGGGCGCTGACTAAGAGCGCCGGTTGCTCAGCGGCATTGGCCCGCGAAGGTGTCCCGTACGCCGTCGTCTGCGCCCATGAACGCGCCCCGAAAACCCGTATCGGCCAGGTCGAGCGCGACCACCGCGGGCAGCCCGGTAAAGCGTGCCTGCGAGCCCTCGCGCGGCGTACCGAACGGGTATGCATGCTTGCCGCCCGTGCCCGCGACAAGGTGAATCGGGCCCGCCTCCGCCGGACGACCGTCGGTGTCGAGGGGCGCGAAGCGCTCGTAGCCATGGTCGTGGCCGGCCATCACGAGCTCAACCTGAGCGGCGACGGCGAGCGCCCACGCCGGCTGCATCTCGACGTCGTCGCCATGTGGCCCTGACGAGAAGCGCGGGTGGTGCCACAAGAGCGCCGTGCAGGCCCGCCGCGTGTTGACCTCGGCACCCTTGCCCTCGACGCCTTCAAGTACACCCCGGAGCCACTGCGCCTGCTCGCCCGACGCGGTGCAGTCGATCTGGTCGCAGTTCGAGTTCAGCGTAACGAACGTCCACGCGCCGAATGTCTCGACGCTGCGGCTCTTGCCCCACTCACCCGCGCGGGCGCCAAAATAGTCATGGTACGGACGACCTCGGTCCGTGCGCGCGTCGTGGTTGCCGATCACGGGCAACGTCCGCGCCTTGTGCCGTCCCCAGGACGGCGCATAACAGTCCGCGAACTCGCTCGCGGCGCCAATCGGGTAGACGTTGTCACCGAGCGTAAAGACCTGCAGATCGGGCCGGGCGGCGACGAGACGGTCCAAGAGAGCGGCGCTCGCTTCGTCGCCCTCCTCTGAGCAGCTCGCGATATCGCCCGCGCCGACCATCAAACGCTGCGCGCCCCGTGCGAAGCTCAGCGCGCCGGTCACCTGCGCCGAGGCCGCCTCCGCAGGGGCCGACGTGGACGGGGCGGCCGCCCGCTCTGGGCCCAGCGCAGGGCGCGCGGACTCACCGGACGCCAAGCGTTGGCAGCCCACCATCCCCACGCTCATGGCCACGCTCATGGCCACGCTCATCATCACGCGCGCACGCATCGCTACCTCGCTCCTGAGTCATTCGGAGAGTGCCACGTCGCCCCGGCTCACGTCACCCGACTCTAGCGAGGGCGCGCCAAACGCACGCCGGACGGCGACCTCGCCCCGGACGTGGCGCACGAACTTCGCGCTCTCGCGCTGACTTTGGCACTCTGCGCCCATGTGGCGGAGCTACAAGGAGCGGGTACACGCGCTGTCGAGGCGCCTCGTCGAAGCGCAACGACCCATCCGCGTGCTCGACGCGCTCAAGTGGGCCGACGACATCGAGGAGCAGTTCGTGGCCCGCAAAGGCCGTGACCTGCCCAAGGTAGACGCGGCGTGGTACCGCGACCAGCGTCCCCTCAAGTTCGACCCCGAGGCCAAGCTCGCAGAGTTCGAGGCGATCCGGCACGACCTCGACGTCCAGCTCGGCCAAGACGACGCACTCGGCGCGATCCTGCACCGGTACTGCCTAGAGTACCAAGACGTCGTGCGCATGCTCTGCGCGCGGGGCACGAACGGCTTCTACGAGTACTCGCGCCGACTCTATGGCAGCCCGAAGGACCACCTGCTCGACGAGCGCACCACCCTCGCTGAGCTCGGGCACATGCTCTACGACATCCTGAACGGCATCGAGGAGGACCGCCTCGGCGTCGTGCAGCCCCGCGTCCTCACGGGCGAGCAGGTCGTCGACCAGCTCAATGCCCGGTTCGGAGAGTACTTCGGCGATTGCGTGGTGGCCGCCAAGCTCGACGACGGCATCTTGAGCGACGCCGCAGCCGGCGCCGACTACGTCAAGATCCGAGCCGACCAGATGTTCTCGCAGCGCGACGTCGACGTCTTCGAGGTCCACGAGGGCTGGGTCCACGTGGGTACCAACAAGAACGGCGAGCGCCAGCACGTCGCCACGTGGCTCTCCAAGGGACCGCCGTCGACCGCGGCGATTCAAGAGGGCCTCGCCGTGCTCATGGAGATCTTCACGTTTCGCGCATCGCCGCGGCGCGCGCACGCGCTCAACAATCGCATCCTCGCCTGCGAGAAAGCCGAGGACGGCGCCGACTTCATCGAGCTCGTCGAGTTCTACCGCTGCGAGGGCTACGCCCCGCGCGACTGCTTTCGGCACGCGCAGCGCGTCGTGCGCGGCGGCGTCGTTGGCGGCGGCGCGCCATTCACCAAAGACATCGTGTACTGCCGCGGATTCGTTGAGATTTACAACTTTCTTCGGACCGCGATCCGGCTCGGACGGCCGGAGCTCATCCCGTTCTTATTCGTGGGCAAGGTCGCCCTCGACGATCTGCCCGCGCTCTACCAGAAGCACCGCGAGGGCGTCATCGACGCCCCGACTTACCTGCCGCCGCAGTTCCGCGACCTGAACGGCCTCGCCATGTGGCTCGCCTACTCCAACTTCTTTAACCGCATCGACCTGAGCCGCGTGCAGGACTACTACCGCGCGCGGCTCGGGGCGTAGCGCGGCGTTACCGCCGGCGTCGCATCAAGCGCTCGTAGGCCTGCTGCACCGCCCGGAAGGCGTCCGCGTCGCCGCCGTGGTCGGGGTGTGTCTCGAGCGCGCGCGCTCGATGGGCATGCCGGATGGCGTCGACCGAAGCACCGGCCCGCAGCCCGAGCGTCGCCCACGGCGAGGTCTCGCTCGGCGCCGCGGCCGAAGCGGGCTCGGCGGGGCGACGCTCGGCGGGGCGACGCGGCGCCTCACCGCGGAGGGCGCGGTTCGCTGCGTGCGCCCACTCGCCCTCGACCGACGTCAGCGCCCGCCCCGTAACACGCGCCGCCTCGGCTTGCGCGGCGGCGGCGCTCACGGCCCCGCCCCCCGTCGCGTCGGGCCGGCGCCATGGGCACCAACACGGCGCGCCCGACCACCACGCCGCCCAGAAGAAGCGCCCGCGCGCGGTGCGGGTGACTGAGACGACGGCGACGCTGACGCTCTGCTCACCGCTCACGCCAGCCTCCGCGACCACGACGCGTGCTCCATTGGACGCTCAGAGATAGAGCGCGCTCGTTCCTGGGACGGCTTCCTCTACGCCGGTGGCGAAGCCGCCGTAAAAGAACTCGATATGGTCGCCGAGGTCACCAGAGAGACGCCCACGCACGCGGTCCTTTGTCATGATCGCGACGCTGAAGTTCGGCTCACCGACGACGAGGACGAACTGTTTACGCTCCTCGGACCATGCGTATTTTCCGCCAAACTCGCGCATGCCCACCTCAAGGATGTAACACGCAAGAAGCTCAACGAGGGCGGCCTGCGTCTGCTCGTTCAGCGCTTGGTGCGATGCCGTCTCAAGGAGGTCCTCGACCGCCTCGAGGCTATCCCGGGAATAGTCGAGCGGCAGGTCAGTCCAAGACTGAAGCTGCTTCACAGCGGCCTCGGCGTTCGTCAGCACAGGATTCGACATCGCCCCTCCTTTACAATGATTTGCGCGGCGGCAGCGTCGTGTTCGCCGCCACGATGCCGGTCGCGAGCGCTGCGCCGACCATGAGCGTCTGGAATGCACCCGCAGCGCCCGCCTCAATGTCGCCGGTGAACAGCCGGCCGAAGCTCATGAAACCGAACATGCCCGGCACGAGCAGGACCATACCGGGCACCAAGAAGAGCTGCGCGGGTCGGCGCGTCCAGCGCGCGCACGCGTTGGCGTAGAGGCCGGTCGCGAGCGCGCCGAAGAAGGTGCACAACGCCACCTCGGGAAAGTACACGCGCGAGGCCTCGATAGACGCGCCGGCGACCAGGCAACCACCAAGCGCGAGGACCAACCAGCGGCGCGGCACGCGCGCAATGACCGCGAACGACGCCCCCGCGGCGAGCATGCCGAGCGCGAGCGCCGCCAGCGGGACAGGCTCGATGCGTCGCCGCGCCAGGAAGTCGGTGTGCACGCCCATGGCCTGCGCGAGCCCCACGACGAGCATGACCCCGAAGACCATCGAGAGCAGCACCATCATCGCGTCGAGCAGCCGACCGGTGCCGCTGACGATGTTCTTCTGCACGAGCTCCGAGAGCCCGACCGTGAGCGTGGTGCCCGGCACGAACTGAATCAGGCCAGCGACCACGAGCGGCTGTGTCGCGAGCTCGGGCGAGATAGAAGCGGCGAGCCATGCGGTCGACGCCGACAGCGCACCGAACACAAAGGGGCCCAGGTGCCGCGCGTGGTGCTGCGCGGCGACCAGCGTGGAGAGCACCGCGAGCGCGAGCCCCAGCCCCGCCCCCATGACGGCCTCGGCCCACCGTCCGCCGTAGAGGACGACGGCCGCCGCCCCCGCCGCCGCCCCCGCCGCCCACTCGTGCGACTGACGCCATGGGCGAGGCCGCGCGACGAGCGCCATCAAAGTGTCCTCGGCCGTGTCGAGGTCGACGCGACCGGCGGCGACGTCGTCGAAGAGCTCATCGAGCGCGGCGAGGCGGTCCAGGTTCATGGACCAGCGACCCACGCGGGCGAGGCGCACGACGGGCGGCGCGCTGTCCCCCGGGCGCGCGACGCTGAGCCAGAGGCCGCTCGGCACGCAGAAGACCTCGGCCACGCAGCCGAAGCGCTTGGCGAGATCGGTCAGCGTCTCTTCGAGCCGATGCGCGGGGCAGGCATACGTCAAGAGCTGGCGCCCCGCGTTGGCCAAGAAGTCGGCCAGGCGCTCGGCCGTGAGCTCGCGCGGCGCGCGGCGCGAGCTCACGGCGTGCTCCTCGGGCCGCGCAGGGTCGCCCACGTGACGAACGCCAGCGCGACGGCGAGCGCCCGCTGGCCGAGCGGCGCGTCGAGCGCGTCCACGCACGGCGTGAGCGCGGCGAGCGCCAGCGCCGCGCAGAGGCGATAGTCCAAGTACAGCGCCCGTCTCCGGTTGGGGGCCAGCGCGCCGCGCAACGCCGCGCGGGCCGACCTCAGCAGGAGCCCGTCGGTCGGCAGGATGACGAACAAGAGCGCGTTGCCCTGCATGTCTGGCCAGTTCGAACCGAGCGCGATGACTGTGAGCAGCAGACCGAGCAGCCCGCTGAGCCCCGCACCCACACCCCCCACCCAGGCGAACTTCCTTGGGGTCGGCCGCCGGAGCGTCCAAGCCCCCGCTGCGCCGAGGGCCGCCGCGAGGCCGAGCGTCATCCAGACACCGGTCAATGGGTCGCCGTCCCAGGTCGGCGGGGCGACGCGGGAGAATTCCGAACGTCCGGGTCCGGCGATGCCCGCGGTGACCAGGCCCTCGGCGAGCGTGTGTGGGTGGTACATGCGCTCCCACAGTGCCCGTGATCGCTCGAACTCGGGGCCCGCCACAAGCTCAAGCCCGAACAGGAGCGCTGGCAGGGTCGCGAACGCGGCGCGCACGTCGTCGCGATAGCGGGCGCCGAGCGAGGCGCTCGCGACACCGCGACGCACAGCGCCGCCTGTCACGTCGTCTAGGTAGTCGCGGAGCCGAGTCGCGCAGTTCTCACGGAAGGTGTCGTAGATGTACTCCCGATTCTCGGGCAGGACGTCGTGCTCCATGCGCGCGACGAGCGCATTCGCCTGCGTCGGCGTGAGCCGCAAGCTGTGGCGAACGATGTCGCGATCGGCCTTCTTGTAGCCGTCGAGCGTGCGCGCCCAGCTCGACTCCTTGCCCCAGAACTTGACGCGCCCCTCGAGGAACTCGGCCACGTAGCCGGGCCTGTTAAAGCTCGTCACGCCGAAGTTGAACACGCGATCCCGGCCGTCGGGCTCGATGACCCGCACCGCGACGTGGCCGTAGCGCGAGAAGACGTCGTCGTCCAAGCCGAAGACGAGCAGCTCCAGGGCGCGAGGCTGCCGGGGCGTCGCCGCGAGCGCGACGCCGACCGAACAGCCGACCGACCATGCGAAGAGGAGCGCCCACAGCCAACGGGACGCCCGCGAGCGCGGGTTCACCAGTACCGCTCCACATGAACCTGGCCCGGGGCCTTGCGCTTGTGGGGTGCGAGGCCGCGCGCCTCGAGCGCCGCTGTAACCGCGACGACCATCTCCGGGTTACCGCAGACCATCACCTGCGAGGTTGCCGCGGAGAAGGCCTCGCCCGCCGCGGCCTCGAGGCGACCGTCCGCGAGCGCCGCCGGAATCCGCCCCTCGAGCGCGGTCGAGCCCGCCTCGGGCCGCGTCGCCATGGACACGTAGGCGAGCTGCCCGCCGCTGCGCTGGCGCATCTCCGCGAGCTCGGCGTCGTAGCTCAGGTCGACCGGGTGGCGCACGCCATGGACGACCACGACCCGCTCGAAGCGCGCCCACGGCTCGGCGGTGCGCAGCATCGAGATGAACGGCGCGAGCCCGGTGCCTGTCGAGATGAGCCAGAGCGTTCGCGCGTCCTGGACGTGCTCGAGCGTGAACACGCCGGCGGGGTGGCCGAGCACATGCACAGCGTCGCCTGGCGCCAGCGCGAAGAGCGACGGCGTGAAGGCGCCGTCGTCGACCAGGCGCACATAGACCTCGGCGAGCTGGCCCGGCGCGCTCGCGATCGAGTAGGCGCGCTTGACCCGGGCGCCGGCGATGTCGAGGCCCAAGTTCAGGTACTGGCCCGCGCGAAAGTCCGGCAAATTGGACGCGAGCCGCAGGGTCGCCAGCCCAGGCGCCCAGTCGTGGCGCTCAAGCAGCGTGGTCGACCACCATGACCGCGGAAAGTGAACATTCTCCGTCGCGCTCATGGTCCCTCCCCGCGCGGCGCCGCGGCGCTCGGCCACAGCGCGAGCGTGTTCGCCGCCAGAAGTTTAAGGTCCGGCCGCGGCGTGATGCGGCCCGTCATCGGGAGCGCGCTGAGCGCGGACACGACCCGCTCCGCCGCCTC
>Ga0164295_10000552_pt1 | contig 31871 bp, 30 predicted proteins | sample GEODES006metaG_FD_111798 | JGI IMG/M metagenome (GOLD analysis project Ga0164295, IMG submission 111798) | Oligotrophic lake water microbial communities from Sparkling Lake, Wisconsin, USA - GEODES006 metaG | ecosystem: Environmental > Aquatic > Freshwater > Lake | place: USA: Sparkling Lake... | reverse complement strand
TGATACAGCAAGCGGAACTGAAAACGCAACAAGCAACTCCACACCACCTTCATCTCCACAAATTAATCCTCAACTTATACCACCAGTTAATTCCATGCCAAACCCTAAAGAAGCAACTCCAATCTAATGTTGTGTAAGCCTATGTATGCTACTTAAAATCAAAAGCTGGTGGGCTGATTTAAAATCCTATGATAAGTTCTTTTTTATAGCTTTTGTCCCTGCGATACTTTTCACGCTTTGGGGGCTAAGTGACCTTTACTTTAATTATTTTGATTTATTAAGTAAAGAAGATCACCTTCAATTCTTTCTTAGGTTTGCTTTTCCAATATCATTAGCAGCATTAATAACGGTTTTAGAAATTAATAATAGAAAAAAGCTAATAAAAGATATTAAAACCTATTTAAAATAGTAGTGTAATTTAATTTATGGTTTTTATAGTTAAAAAAGAAGCACCCATTTACCCAGCTTACAACGGTGGAGTTGTTTATGTTATCGGAAATATAGTAAGCCTTGGTGGAGTCAATTATATCTGCATATATAATGCAGGTAGTACTGGTTATGGACCATTTGGGGGTTACTTGGACGGTACTTTAAATGGAATAATTTACTGGAATCCCTTATAAAGAAATATGAATTTAATAATTAAAAAAAATACAACCTTCAAAATTCCAAGAACACCTTTTCTTCCATCAAGTTTAGGTGGACTAGCTCTTTGGCTAAAGGCTGATGCTGGGGTGACAATAGCCACATCTGGGCCTTATACTTATGTTTCACAAATAGTTATAACTGGCTCCAATACACCAAACGTTAACGGAACTTACACCGCAACAAGCGTTCCTACGTTTGATGGGTCAGGGAATCCAAATTTTTATGTATTAGATGGACCACCTGGTTTTGTTATTGAATGGGACCCTTACCAAAGTCATTTCTACTTCCAAACTGGGGGATTTCATGAATACTGGACTTCTAGTGATGGCGTAAATTGGGCAGTTGTAGAATCACGGCCAGATACAATTACTATCTCTGGTTCAACGACACCAGATGTAAATGGTGTGTATACAAGACCAAGTGGTGAAGATGTATTTTATGGACCAACTTATGTTATAGAAAATTATGGTAATTTTCAGCTCCTCGATCAAGGCACAAGTACTATATACTATACAGCTAGTTCAGCCACAGGACCTTGGACAATAGTCAATGGAAGCGGAGCGATTACCAGTACAACCACTCTTGTCCCAAGAGGAAGCATTATAGCAACTAAAGTAGTCTCCTCCTCAGCCGTAACAGCTTGGGCAGATCAGAGTGGAAATGGAAAAAACATGACTTCTTTAAGCGGAAATGAGCCAACTTTTATAGCAAGCGAATTGAATGGAAAACCTGTGATAGATTTTGCAACAGACAAGTATTTAACTACATCATTTGCTTCAATCAATTTTACGCAACAAACTGTATTTGTTGTATTCAAATTTGTGTCTGAAAATTTGAGCAACTATGCAAGGCCATTCTCGCAAAGTAATATAGACTACAATGATTACCAAACTCCAGGAAACCTTTTGCCACTTATTCGGAAAGATGGGACAGATGATATGTGGTGTTATATTCCTCAAGATGATACATTTCTAGTTAGTCTTCCAACATCTAACAATACTTGGTATATTTCAACAACAAAAACAAATGGAAGTAATGGTTCTTTTTTACTTAACGGAAGTAATGAGCAATCGTTTTCAGCAGAATTCAATGCAGATATTACAAATATGAGAGTTGGTGGAGCTATATTTGAAGATGGATCTTTCAACGACCCATTCAATTCTAAAATAGCCGAAGTAATTGTTTACAATAGAGATTTAACAACCCCAGAACGCCAGCAAGTTGAGGCATATTTAAATTCTAAATATCAAATATATTAATTCATTTAACTCTCTCTACTAAATAATATATATAAACTAACACAGCAAAGCAAATTAAACTAGTAGAAACGGTCATATCTCTTCTTACACTACTATATAAACATGTGTAATACTATATATGCCCATACCCTCAAAAAAAGATAACGAAAAACAAAATGACTACATGGGTCGATGCATGAGTTTCATGAAAGATGAGAAATATCCTCAAAAACAAAAAGTGGCAATTTGTCTCAATACCTTTAGTCAGCCAAAAAAGAAAGCTAAAGCTAACGAAATCGAAATAGATTTTTCAGAAGATATTAAAAAGATGAATAAATTAAAAGAAATAAAAGTAGAAGAAGCCCCAAAAACTGAAGTTAAAGTAGAGAAAGCAGATAACACAGCAGTAACTATCCCTTCACCAGAAGTTAAATTATCCTAAAATATTAGGATGAACGAAATACTAGCAATCTCAGATATTCACCTTGGCGACAAAGATTGTCAAGCTAATAAATTACTTAAAGTCTTAAAAAAAGAAGAAGCAAAAACAATATTAATTGTTGGCGACTTATTTGATCATCACAATTTAAATAGGCTCAATAAAACTCATTGGAAAGTATTATCCAAATTAAGAAAATTAAGCAAAAAGAATAAAATCATATATTTAATTGGTAATCATTGCTTTTTGAAAGCAGAATTTATGAGTATTCTCTTGGGTTTTGATTGCAGAGACGAATATGAATTTCAAATAAAAAATAAGAAATTTATAGCAGTTCATGGGGATATATTTGATATATACTTTAGTAAATATAAAAATATCACAGAATTTATAATTAAATTATATTACATTATTAGGCATTATACTCCATTCGCTGATAATTTTTTTAAATTATTAAGAAAAAAAACAGAATCATTTGGGGAGAAAACATCTAATATAAAAGAAAATGCTATTAAATACTGTGAATTTAATAACAAGGATTCAATTATTTGTGGTCATAGTCATAAACCTGAGCATGAACATGATAAATTTGAATATATTAATACTGGAAGTTTTTGTGAAGAAATAGCTAGTTATGTTGTAATAGATAAGAGAGGTAGGGCTAGTTTAATTTATTTAGATTAAATTCAAAATTAAAGGTATAATAGTGTTAATGAAAAGATATTGTACTTCTTGCGGCTCTCCCACAGAATATTCGGTTAAAAAACCAATTTTTTGTTCAAATTGCGGCGGTTCTTTCGATAAAACTCAAGTTAATATAATTGCTCCTAAGCCAATCATAGAAAAAAGAACCATCAATCCAGTAGTAGCTAATAAGCTAGATTATGAAATTGATAATGAACTTGATAACGAAACAGACGATGTTAATATTCCAAATATCTCTCAAATTCAAGTAGATGTAGAGTCAGATAATAATTCAAAAGCTAAAGGAATAAAGCTTGGGCAACTTTTAGGAACAAGCACTCAAACAGAAAAAAAACCCAGAGAAAGAATTAAAGGTAAAAAGAATTCTAAGAAACAAGTATTAGAAGATTTTGCAAAAGAAGCAGGAACAATTAAGAAATCAAAAAGCCCTCGATGAAGTCTTCTGAAGCAACCTTCGAAGATAAAATTTCGGAGATCAATCAAGAGATTAATAAAAGAAGGCATAAGTGGAATTTAACAACCTTAGCTTGGATGGATTTTAGTGACGTATCTCAAATATTAAGAATTCATATATTCAAAAAATGGAATCTTTATGATTCAGATAAACCCTTAGCCCCTTGGGTTAATAGGATAGTAAGCAATCAAATAAAAAATCTTATTAGAAATAATTATGGAAATTATTCTAGACCATGCTTAAAATGTGCAGCAGCTGAACAAGAAGATTCTTGCACGATTTATGGATCTCAATGTAGCAAATGTCCATTATATGCCAAGTGGGAAAAAAGCAAGAAGTCTGCTCATGATATAAAATTACCAGTTGCTTTAGAGAATCATACCCAAGAAGTTCATAATATTGTTCAGCACGAAATAGATATTGAAAAAACAGCAAAAGGTATTCACGCAAAGATGCAACAAATTCTTAAACCTATTGAATGGAAATTTTATGAATTGTATTACATTAAACATAAAACAGAAGAAGAGTCAGCAAAATTAATGGGATATAAGACCACAGAGAAGAATAGAAAAATTGGCTATAAACAAGTTAAAAATCTCAAAAAATCAATAATGATTAAAGTTAAAAAATGTTTATACAATGGAGAAGTAGATATTCATTAATATGAGTGAAGATATAATAGCTCTTACAGAAGAGCAACAATTAATTTTATTAAAAGAATGGAATAATCGTTCAGATAATCCTCCGTCTTTAACAGAACTAGTTAAACTAGCTTTTAGCAGAGAAGATCTTGATGGTAGAAGTAAAGAAGGTAAGGCTGTGAAAAATTTCTTAGCTTCAAGAAAGATTAAGCCAAGGAAAAGTCATGAATATGAAGCTAAGGGTTTAATAGAATTAACAGAAGAGCAGAAAGAGTATATTAGTAATAATTGCGCTACAATGACTGGCGTTGAAATATCAAAAATTCTTTTTAAAAACGAAGCTTTAACTAATCTAAGCCAAGAGACAAGAACAGTGTTAGAGCATATGAAAACTATACCGTCTAACGTAAGATACTCGGATACTAATCAAAATGTTGCCACAGAAAGTTATAAACCACCACGAAGTGAAGAGAGAATGATAGTTAAGATAAATAGATATATCATGGAGGGAATAGATAAAGAAAAGATAACAGGAAGAAACAAGAAAGAAATACACTCTTTAATTGGATACATGAACACTTATAGATTCACTCATCAAATCAATCTTTATGATAATGAAGATGATAGAGATCTATTTGAAAGTAGTTTTTTAAGATACACTTACGACAAGAGCGACCTTACTCAAGAAGAAGTTGATCAATATATTGTTCTAGCCACAGAGGTAGTCATATCATCAACAATTCAACAAACTATTACAGCTTTACAAAATCAAATAGATTTAGCCACCCAAGAAGATGGAAGAATTCCAATGGCTATTGTAGAAGCTAGTAGCACAGCAAGAAAAGAGTACAATGATTGCGTAAATCGTCAGCAAAAACTATTAAATGATTTAAAAGTTAAAAGAAGCGATAGATTAAGCAAACAAATAAAAGATAACGCTAGCATATTAAACCTTGTAGAAATGTGGAAGCAAGAAGAGTCTAGAAAAAAATTATTAAAAATGGCAGATTTAAGAAAAGCTATTGTTAAAACAGAGATAAATAGACTTGATTCCATGGATGAATTAAAATGTAAAATTTTAGGAATATCTGAAGAAGATATTCTAAATGGATAAAAATTATGTCAGTTATATGCAAAGTAGATGGAAAAGAGTTTCCAAGTGAAAAGGCATTACACATGTCGCTCAAAGGCTATGGTTTAAATAAAGTTAAATACTACCAAAAATACTTTGAAAGACGAGATCTATTAACGAATGAACTAATTAATTTTAAGACCAAAGAGCAATATTTAAATAGCGATTTTAACGATAAAAATAATATGAAAAAATGGCTTAAGCAACAGCCAATTGAAAAAGCTCAAGAATATTGTAAGCAACTATTATCTAAAAGAAAAAAAGAAAAAAATTTAACTTATAGTCCCTCTCAAGTAGAACTAAGAACAATTATGGCGCCATCCATACTTTTTTACAATAAAATATTTGATGATTATTATGATGTTTGCTCAAACTTGGGACTCGAAAATAGGTTCATTCACCCTAATAACATAACAGATCAATTTAAAAATAAATTAAATAAAAAATCAATCATATACGTTGATACAAGAGAGCAGAGTTGGTTAAAATTTGATACAAAATTCGAGATTAAAACTTTACCATTTGGGGACTATTCCTGCAGTAACAATAATTGCAAGTGCTTTATTGAAAGAAAGAGTTTAAGCGATTTTATAAGCACGTTAAGTGTCAAAAACTTTGATAGATTTAAAAATGAAATAGACAAAGCCAAAAAAAATGGAGCATATTTAGTTGTTGTAGTTGAAGAAAAATTATCCAATGCACTTAGTTTTCAATATCTTCCTCATATTAGCAAAAACATCAAAGCAACTCCAGAGTATATATTTCATAATGTTAGAGAATTACTGCAAAATTACGATAATTTACAATTTCTTTTTGTAGAGGGAAGAGGAGAGATGACAAGGGTAATTGAATCTATTTTTGCATCAAATTGTTTTTATAGACAAATAGATCTTCAATTAGCTTATGATCTAAAACTATTATGATATACTCTCCAGATAAATATAAAAAAGATTATCCAGATATTAATAAAGAATTAATGGAATTAAAAGGCGTACTAAACGATAAAGAAGCAAAAATTAGTTTAGTAAAATTCTTGAGAGCAAATTTAGGTTTTACTACAGAACTTATAAGTGGTATAAAATTAGCTCCATACCAAGAGATTCATTTAAAAGCTTTAATGACTAGAAATTTTAATATGTGCATTTGGGGTAGAGGTTGTGGAAAAAGTTTTGTAGCTGCTGTTTTTTGCTTTCTTCAATGCGTTTTTGAACCTAACACAAAAATTTTAATTGCAGGACCAACTTTTAGAACAGCTAGATTCATATTCAACAACCTAGAAAAAATTGTAAACAGCAAAGGCGCAGAACTTCTTCAACAAGCTTTTGGCTCTAAGAGTAAAAGAAACGATCAATATGAATGGGCTATTAACGGAGGAAGTATAGTCGCTATACCTTTGAATGGAGAAAAAATTCGAGGATTTAGAGCAAATGTACTTGTATTAGATGAGTTTTTGCTTCTTCCAGAAGATATTATTAAAACTGTTTTAATGCCTTTCTTAGTTGCTCCACAAAATATGAAAGAAAGAATGGAGATTAGAGAGACTGAAGACATCTTAATAAAAGATGGATTAATGAAAGAGGAAGATAGGCTTGTATTTGAAAATAATAGTAAAATGATAGCGTTATCTTCTGCCAGCTATACTTTTGAAAATCTTTATAAAACACATAATGAATGGGTAGAAAAAATTAATTGTAAAGAGACTACAGAAGCTTCTTATTTTATTTCTCAATTAAGTTACGAGGCTCTTCCATTAGAAATGATAGATAAGACTATTATTGAAGAAGCGCAAAATGGGGGGTCAAGTCATAGTAGTTTTTTAAGAGAATATTGCGCAAGATTTATTGATGGTAGTGATAGTTATTTTAGTGCTAAAAAGATGGAAGATTGTACTATTAAAAATGGAGAAACTCCTCATACCCTAATGAAAGGGACTTCTGGAAAAAAATATGTTTTAGGTATTGATCCTAATATGAGCGATAGTCCAAATGCAGATTATTTTGCTATGGCAGTAATGGAAATCGATGAAGAAAATAAAATTGGTACATTGGTTCATACTTATGCTGGATTAGGCAATTTAAAAAATCATGTTAATTACTTTTATTATATTATGACCAACTTTAATATTGTATTTATGATTTTGGATAACGCTGGAGCGGATATATTTCTTTCTGCTTGTAACCAATCTGAATTATTTAAAAGTAATAATCTGATCATTAATACTTTTGAATTTAATTCCGATTTAGAAGGCCCAGATTATGATCAAGAAGTTAGAAAAACAAGAAATAGCTACAATTTAGAATCAAAAAAAATAGCCTTCAATCAAGTCTTTACAAGTAATTTTATTCGTAAAGCTAATGAACACTTGCAAGCCTCTATTGATTATAAAAAAATATGGTTCGCTAGTAAAACTTGTGCAAATGATAACTTCTTTGAAACTGTATTCTCTCAGAGCATTCCATTAGATTTAATGAAAACAGAAGAAAAGAAAGACTGGTCCACTTTAGATTTCATTGAAAATCAAGATGACTTTATTTATCAAACTAAAAAGCAATGTACTCTAGTAGAACACTCATCTACAGCTAGAGGCACTCAAACCTTTGATTTACCACAGCATTTAAAAAGAAGCAGTTCATCTAATAAAGCTAGAAAAGACAATTATTCTGCACTTTTATTAGCAAATTGGGGCTTAAAGTGCTATTATGATATAATGACCGCGCCAAAAGAAGAGATATCTCAGACTTTCACCCCAATAATGATAAAATAAGTGTAATATTTACGAATATATGAGCAAAAAAACTAAAAAAATCGAAGAAACTAAAGCCTCAGTAGAATTTCCACAGCCCCAAGATCAAGTAACCCCACTTATGGTATATGGAACAGATGCATCAGATAAGAAAAGAGCAAAAATAGCAGAAATTAGGGGTTCAACTGGTATGCGTAGAAACGCTTCTTCAACAATTGAAAGAACTGATAGGTTTACTAATATTGACACAGGAATTATTCCTTTTAGATATTCTAATTATGTTAAAAATATGTCTACTCTAGATGTTAGAGATGCCATCGTTTTATGTCAAAAAGCTTATTATAATGTGGCAGTTTTTAGGAACACAGTTGATTTAATGACTGAATTTTCTAATAGCCCCATTTACTTAACTGGTGGCAGTAAAAAATCAAGAGAATTTTTTGAAGCATATTTTAAAAAAATCAATATAGCAAGTTTCCAAGATCAATTTTTCAGAGAGTATTACAGAAGTGGAAATGTATTCACTTATAGATTTGATACTTCTTTAACCAGTGAACAATTATTAAAAATAACACAAACTTTTGGTTCTAAATTAAAATCAATTGCTCAAGATGGGTCAGTTAAACTTCCAGCAAGATATACTATTGTTAATCCAGCTGATATTTATGTAGGTGGAACAGTTAATTACGCTTTTAATGTTTATTATAAATTATTGAGCGATTACGAATTAGAAAGACTAAGAGACCCAAAAACAGATGAAGATATTGAAGTTTACAATAATCTTCCTCAAGATGTCAAAGATAAGATAAGAAATAAAAACAATTCCTATATTCTCGTTCCATTAGATAAGAGCAAGCTCGCAGCAGTATTTTATAAAAAGCAAGATTACGAGCCACTTTCTATTCCAATGGGATTTCCAGTTCTTGATGATATCAATTGGAAACTTGAAATGAAAAAAATGGACATGGCAGTAACAAGAACAATGCAACAAGCAGTTCTATTAGTTACAATGGGAGATACTCCCGACAAAGGTGGAGTAAATCAAAAGAATCTACAAGCGATGCAACAATTGTTTGAGAATCAAAGCGTAGGAAGAGTTCTTATCGCAGACTATACAACAAAAGCTCAATTTGTTATTCCAGATATTGGTAATCTAATTGGGCCACAAAAGTACGAAGTAGTAGATCGTGATATTCAAATTGGATTAAATAATATTCTTATTGGCAATGAAAAATTTGCAAACACAAGTATCAAGGTTCAAGTGTTTGTTCAAAGATTAAAGCAAGCTAGAGAAGTATTCATTAATGAATTCTTAATTCCAGAAATTAGAAGAATGAGCAAAGACATTGGCTTTAAGAGTTTTCCAACTCCAACATTTCAAGATATTGACATCAAAGATGACGTTCAATATTCTAGAATTTATAATAGATTAGTAGAGTTAGGCGTATTAACTGCAGAAGAAGGATTATCTGCAATTGAAACAGGAAGATTGCCTACTCAAGAAGAGTCATTAGAATCTCAAAGAAAATTCAAAGAGCTTAGAGACGAAGGTTTATACCAACCAATCATTGGTGGAAGTGCAGCTGGTCAAGCTGGAAGACCATCTGGCTCTAGTGGAATACCTCAGTCCACAAAAAATGTAAAACCAATTGGCACAAAAGCTTCATTCTCAGTTCTTAAAATTAAAGATAATATTTTAGCATCTCAGAATCTAGAGGAAGAAGTTAAATCTGCTGTTAGAAAAAAGTTTAATGTTAAAAAATTAAGCAATCAACAAAAAGAAAGTGCAGAAAATATATCTGAAATTATTATAGCTAATGAACTTCCAGAAAATTGGAAAGCTAAAATTGAAGATTATATAGAAAAACCTTTTGATCAAAATCAAGAGCAAATCAACAATATTCAAGAGATCGCAGCAGAACATCAAGTCTCGAATTACATGGCTTCATTGTTGTATCATAGTAAAGCTTAAAAAGTGTAATCCTATACAAGGATTAAGGTTATGGCAAGAAATAGAATAATCTACAATGTAGAAGGTTTATATGTTGCTCCATATAGCGGAGAACAAAATGCTAACTCTGATTATTACTTAGCTAATAATATTATTCTTAAAAGAATAGAAAAAATACAAAATTTCAATTACTCAATTCAACAGCCAAGATTAAACGCTCAAGGCTTTGGGCAGAAACAAAATATATTTCGTGGAATTTCTGAACCACCAGAAGTAACTTTTAATTTTTCTTATATTCCTGATGGCGTTACAAATGAAAATAGATTAAATTTTAATGTTAATCATTTCTCTGGATCTAATGCTCCAATGTTTTCTGGACTATGCACTAATAGCGTATTACTAAATGATAGAGATTTTTATCTTGTTATAAATAAAAATGAAAATGATTTATTTTCTGAAAATGCAACTCTAACCAGCTCTTTAATTAACCCAACCAATCCTACTCAAATAATAAATTCAAATAGTCAAAATTATGGACTATTACATTTTCAAAACTCTTATCTTAATGAATATTCATTTAATGTTTCACTTGGAAATTTACCAGTAGTAAATCAAAGCTATGTTGCAGACAATATTGTTTTTTATAATAGTGGATCTGGCGTAAAGTATACTTTGTTGGATTTAAGATCTGGAATTAATCAAGTTAATAATGATACAATTATTATTCCAAAAGCTTTAAATTATAATCAAACTGCAATTAGTGGACAAAATATTCTTTTGCCAGGAAGCGCTAGTGTTGCTTTTTATACAAATAATACTACTGGAGTTTTATTTTATAATGATATAATTCAAAGTTTGGATTACTCATTATCTTTTAATAGAAAATCTTATAGAGCAATTAATTACAAATTCCCATTATTAACAAAAATAGAATTTCCAATTAATGGAAAATTAAACACAAGTTTTATTGTTAAAGAAGATCTTTCTGGTTCATTTTTTGATACATTAAATACAGACGAGGATTATAATATTGTTGTTAATTTTAACAGTACTCAAGCAGGAGTAGATAGAACCAAATTAACTTTTAGTGGTTGTAAATTTACAAATATTAATTACGATTCTTCTATCGGTAGCAATAAAACTGCGAGCTTAAGTTTTGATTTTGATCTTGATCCAGATTTTGGAAGAAGAGGATTATTTGTTAGTGGAAACGTATTATATGGCGTTTTGAATAATACAAAGAAAGTATTGATATTTTAATTTTTAATATATATAATATAGTGTAATATCTTATGAAAACTATGCTATCTAAAATATTTGGCCCTAATTGGAGATCTAGCTCGTCTGGAATAGCTACAGTTGTAGCAGTTACTACAGCGATAGCAATTCATTCAGATCCAACTTTGGTAGCATTTCTTCCAGATATAGCAGAAGTTTATATCACTGGAATCGCAAAATTAGTCGCAGTTGTATCTGGTATTATTTTTGCATTAACAGTAAAAGATGCAGCAGTTACTGGCGAAACAGTAGCTCAAACAAATGAAGTAAAAGATATAACACATGGAGAAAATATATGAATAAATTACAATTAATCGCAGTTGCTCTTTTGAGCGTATTTCTTGGTGCTTGCGCCACAACACAAACTGGAAAAGTTGATGTTACAACAAGCGTTGAAAATACTCTTCCTTATGTTAAACCCGCAGTTGTGCTTGCTTGCACTGTTGTTCTTGATCAAGCCACTTCTGGAGATGATAGAATTGAAAAAGCTAAAATGATAAACAACGTTGCAGCAATCGTAGAAGCACTAACAGTTGGAACTGCCCCAACCCCAGCGCAACTCCAAAAAGCTCTTAATGATTATCTTCCAAATGAAAAAACTCATTGGGCAAATTATGTTACTGTAATCAAAGATCTTTATGCTCAACAATTCGCTAGGCTAGATGGAAACGGTGTTCTTGCAGCAAAGGTACTTAACGCTATTGCATCTGGATGTAAAGATGCTACAGCAAGTTACGTAGAGTAATCATGCCAACTGGAATATTAACAGCTTTACTCTCAGCAGTATCTGGAATATTCGCAGCTATCAATAATGTGTTTGGCGCAAAGAACACAAAAGAAATGAAAGATCGCCAAGAAGCTCAAAAAGAAGTTGACCATCAAAGCGAAATCGAGAAAGCAGTAAAGGAAAAAGATCTTGAAGAAGCTCGCAAGCATATTAGCTCTTAATTTTCTTTTTATTGGTTGCGCTACTGTAACGCCTAATAAAATACAAGATGACAAATCTTCTTACGATGCTACAACGCCAAAACAATATGATAGAGATAACGGTGGATTGATTTCTTTCGTTGGTGATGATGCATTAATTACTTCTCAAGCGCGTGAACGATATAATAATTTAATTGGTATGTATAAGATTAAATTTAAAAAAGAAAAAGCAATTGATCTAGTTGAAGACTCTGGAGTTAAACCTTATAAGGATAATTTTGGTAATGAATTATTTTTAATTGATAGTGAACATCTTGTTTATTTTGGAGTTCTTAACTCTTGGCTAAAAGAAAAAGTATCTCAAGATAATATACTAGACAAGACCATAGATAAAATAAATAATTAATATAATAATATGGCTTTAACTTACTCATTAAATGATGGAGGTACTTCTTATTCAGTAATTTATCCTAGTTGCACTGCTGGAGATGTTGTTATACCAAGTACTTATAATGGATTACCAGTAACGAGTATCGGAATTTTTGCATTCGATGAATGCGCTAGTCTTACAAGCGTCACTATTCCAAACAGCGTTACGAGTATTCAGAGTTACGCTTTTAAGGATTGCAGCGGCCTGACGAGCATTGTGATTCCCGATAGCGTGACATTTATTGGGTTTGGTGCTTTTGGGGTTTGCACTAATTTAATTAGAGTTAATTTTTTAGGAAATGCTCCTATTGATGGATTAGCCATTTTTGCAGCTGCTAATGCTAATTTAAAAGTTTATAGATACTCAACAAAATCTGGTTGGAGTAGTACTTTTGGCGGCAAAGCCGTTTTGTTAATAGATTCACTTATTAATAAAAACTTACAAACTTTTGGATTCCCAAAAGTTAGCTCAGGAAAAGTTTCAATTAAAAAACAAAATCTAACTAATTTACTACCTTATGCTCTTGATACTTTTAATAATTTTTATATATTTAAAGGTGGAGCAGCAAATACAATAGGCACAGTTTTTAATATTGGAGATTTTATAGGAGGAGGATCGATTTCAACAGCAGATTTATTATATATAAATAATGTAATATATTATCGTAAAACAGGTATTGGTGCGGGTTGGAAAACGGCAGCTGGCGCAGATGCAACAAATGTTGTTATTAATCCAGATAACACAATTTACATAGTTTATACTAATCCTTTAGATGATACGCCAAGATCAGTAAATTCTGGAGCAATTGTACAAAGATATAATAGTGGGAAAATTAAATTATTATAATAAAACCCTTAAAATTGTGTAATCTAATACAGAATGACAACTGAAGAGTTCTTAGCAGATTTTATTACAGATTCTGGAGCTGGTTCTGGATATGATGGTGGGTTTGTAATGGATACATCTTATGTTCCAGCAACTTCAACATCTCCAGGCACAGCAGGACAAATTACTGCAGATGGCGAATATCTTTATTTTTGTAAAAGTACTGATCTATGGGTTAGAGTAGCTCTAGCTCAATGGTAACAAAATGGGCGAAATTTCTTTTTCCTATAATCAAGCAAAAAATAATTTACTTTTGATTTCTAAACAAAATCAAGGGTTAGGAAGTATATCAACTTATGCTACACCGCCATCATCAGAAGGCGGACTTTTAAACTTATATGATCCCTATAGTACGTATTATCCTTCGACGATATCTTCTCCAGGCTCAAACGGACAATTAGCTTCAGATGGTAACTATATTTATTATGGGGATGGGGAAAATAATTGGATAAGAGTTGCCATGGCTCAATGGTAAAACGTAAAAATGCTTTCAAAAAAATCTTTGGATCTTATTCTTGAGTTTGAAGTTGGTGGTGGTGAGAACTATTATAATAAATTTTTAAAAAATCCAGCATGGCCAGGAGAGCAAAGCGGAGTAACTATTGGTGTTGGTTACGATTTGGGTTATGTGAATAAAAGTGAATTTAGTGAAGATTGGAAAGATCTTCCTAAAGAAACTTTTGATAGACTATATAAAGTAGTTGGCATCAAAGGGTATAATACTAAAAATCTTATAAGAGGATTAAAAGATATAAGTATTCCATGGGATCTATCATTAAAAGTATTTAATAATAAAACAGTAACAAAGTTTTGGAATTTAACAAAACAAACTTTTCCTAATTTCGATAATCTTCCAGAAGATGCGAAAGGTGGATTAGTTAGTCTTGTATTTAATAGAGGAAATGCATTAGAAGGTGATCGTCGCCGCGAAATGAAATTAATAAGAGATGGCATGAAATTAGTGTCTTCTTATGATCAAAAAGCTTTATCATTTATCGCTAATCAAATAAGAAATATGAAAAGAATATGGGCTGGTGGAAGTATTGAAAAGGGCATGAATAGAAGAAGAGATGCTGAAGCCAAATTAATAGAAGAATCATTAAAAGTGTAATCTCTTAAATGGGAATACTTCAAACAAAAAATTTAGGAAATGGTATAATATATACTATTGGATTTCCATATGATAAGGGTATAATTTATACAAACCCAATAAATTCATATAATAGTTCAAATATTGAAAGTTCAATTTTATCAGAATATACATTAGTAACAAAAAGTGGAGATTCAAATTTTTACGCGCAGGTTAAAAAAGACGGAAGCATAAAAGAATATATAATAAATTCACCATCTTACTCTGGTACTGATATGATTGTAAGATATGATCCATCAGATCAGAACCCATCTTTTGCATATTATAATTATGTTGCACCAAATTATTATTTACATTATTCAAAATTAAGTAATGAAACTTGGAGCAATGTATCAGTAGCAAATATTGGTTCATCAGTAAATAATGATTCAATTGATTTACAATATGATCCTGTAGATAATTTACCAGCATGTATATCTTATGATTCAACTAACTATGATTTAAATTATTATAAGTATGATGGATCATCTTTTATAAAGACTATAATATCTAACGGAGCTTCGGCAGCAAATAATATAAATTATGCTACTTTACTTTTTGATCCTAGTGATAACTATCCTTTAGTTCATTTTATACAAGATAATTCTTCAATTTTAAAATCTGCTAAATATAATGGAGTTTCATGGACAATAACTAATGTTAATACTTTCAATTCTGGCGATAATAAAAGATATGCTGTTTCTAAAATTGATGAAAAAATAAATCAACCAGTAATTTTAATGGCAGGTAATACAACTGGAACTTATATAAATATTAAAAGTAGTAATAACGTTTGGCTTTCTGGAAAACTTAGTGATTATTATCATATAAATGATATAATATATCAAAAACCTCAATTAGAAAAATCTCTAAATAATGATTATTATTGGTATATTAGTTATATACAAGATCAAAATAAATTAGTATTTTCACAAGCATACCTCAGCGAAGTGAATTGGGATTCAAATATATATAATCCTACAACATTTGATATATTAAGCGGAGCAAATTATTTTGATAAAACTAAAAATAATTATTTAAAATTAGATTCTGATCTTCAGCCAATCGTTTTTTATAAAAAAGACAATAGTGTTAAATATATAAAAAATATAAGTAATTCGCCACTTACTATTAATGAAACAACTTTTTCTGGAGAAAATATTTTAAAAAGTATAGATCAATCAAGTGGCTATCAATTTGGATTAGATTTTTTCAAAGATACTTTAAAAGTTTATACAATTGGATTTAAAACTTTTTATGAATACAAATCTCCTCAAGTAACTGCCAGCTTTAAAAATTTATCACCAAATCCAATACCAAGTGCAGAAAGTATATATTATTATAATATGAAAATCAATCCTATTACTAATCAACCGAATTTTACAACAACAAGCCAAGATAAAGTAGCTTTTTATTACCCAGCAAATCCTCAAAGAACATCTTGGACAGGATTAGCTTTTCCATCTGGAAATATTAATTTAAGTGGCACAAATACAAAAATGACTATTCTTGGAGGTGGGTCTTTTGATTTTGATAAAAATACAAATCAAGTAATTATGAGTGTTTTAGGTTCCGCAGGTAGTCCAACACGTTATGGAGGAGCATTAATAAAAGCAGATTCAATTCCATCATCTGGTTATACATATTATAATACGCCATATAGTGGAAATTATGTTGCTGATACAGATTTTAGAGTTAATCCAATAACTAATAAATATTGTTTAGTTACAGCGTTAGACTCATTACTCTATCAAGGTGCAGAGACTGGAGTATTTTATTATGAAATGGATCCAATTACAACTAGTTGGACAAAAACTAGAGTATCTCAAAATTATAAACAATCTAGTGAAATTTATTTAGACTTCAAAAGTGATGGAAATCCTATTTTAGCATATCCAACTCTTAGCCAAAATCAACAAACAGGATATTTAAATATATCAGAATACAATGGAACAAATTGGATAAATAGTATTATAGATAGTGGTGAGGCTCAATCATATTATTATAATAGTTTTAAATACAATTCTGGAGAAAATTATTATGGTATAGCTTACAGAAAAGTTAGCAATAATAATAGCGGACTTTATATAACAAACAAAGGTGGATCAATACAAAAATATAATTTAGGAAATCAAAGCAATTTATCTCGTATTCCACATCTTTCATTTAAAAGATATAAAAATCAAATAAGACCATTTATCTTTTATTATCCAGATGTAGGATCTTATAAATATTTTCAATATTTAGAAGATGGAGCTTTTGTTACTGGGGAATTTAAAAACCAACTCGGATCATTTGATGATGGCAAGCAAATGATTATAATATAAAAGTGTAATAATCTTTATGAAGAAGTTCATATTATTTTTGCCTTTATTGTTATTAATAAGTTGTTCAGAGCCGAATCTAGATAGCAGAGAATTGCCAACAAAATATCCAGAAACTCCAACTATGGGCTCTGCTGAAGATGTTTCTAAAGAGTTATATAAAAAATAATTAAAATCAATTAAAAATATAGCGTTTGGGTGTATATTATATATAAGAATATGAATTACAATTCTGAACAATACGGTTTTGACTTGATTAAAGCTAAAAGATCTGGTCAAAAATCCGCAGCTCAAACTCCAGCGAAACCATCTGAAAGACGCAAAGGCTCATCTAAAAATAAACCTGGTAGCGCAGGAACAAAGAGCGATAAAGCAATTGAATTTTCAAAAAAAGTTATCGAAGTATTAAAAAATAAAGTTAGAGAACATAATAGTAAGAACAAGAAAAAAGTTACTCTTGGTCAATTAAAAAAAGTATTTCGTAGAGGCGCAGGGGCATTTTCTTCTTCTCATAGGCCTGGTTTATCTAGAACCGCTTGGGCAATAGCAAGAGTAAACACTTTTCTTAGAATGGTAAGCGGAGGAAAAGTAAAAGATTCTTATCGTAAAGCTGATAGCGACATAGCAAGAGCATCAAACAGCGATTATATAATAGAAATAAATTTTGAGTCAAGCGAAGAAGATTTTATTGAATCAGAAGCGGATATTAAAAATTACAACTTAAATGATTTTGATTTTGAATCTTCAGACGAGCTTTATCTTGATGATGAAGAAGATGGTGTAACTATTTACGGGCTAGATATATAATATATAAAAATATGAATTTTAAATTTACAACAACATTTGCGAATTTACAAATTAAACCATTAGTTAGTGAAGAGAAAGACAAATATCTTTCATTAGCTTCTATTGATAGCTTGAAGAAATTTGTACCAGATATTGATACAGATAAGAATATTGATTTACTCCCTATTGCTTTTGATGCTTGCGTAGTTAATAGAGTTAATAAAAATGGCGATGTAGTAAATTCTTCAACAGCCGTGGAAATGCTTAAAAATTTCGTTAATAAGCCAATTAATGTTGAACATGATAGAACAAAAGTTGTTGGCTGTATATTAACAGCTAGCTTTAGCAAATTTGGTGATAATCAAATAATTACCGAAGATGAAGCTAAAGAAATGAAAGAGCCTTACTATATTACTCTAGGCGGAGTTATTTGGAAAATCATTAATCCTCAATTATCTAATCTTATTGAAGAGAGCAATGACCCTTCTAGTGAAAATTACATGAATGTTAGTGCTAGTTGGGAGCTTGGATTTAATGAATATGATCTAGTTCTTCTAAATGATAATAATAAAAACCTAGAAGATGGTACATTTGTATCTAACGAAAAAGAAAAAGACAAATTAAAGAAAAATTTAAAAGCTTTTGGTGGCTCTGGTAAAATAGATAAAAATACATCTATTTATCGTCAAGTATTAGGAAATGTTATTCCGTTAGGAATAGGCTTAACAGCTAATCCTGCTGCTGATGTTCAAGGAGTAGCCACCAAAGACGATAATCAAATGGATATTGAATTATCCAAACCAGAAGAAAAGGAAGAAGTATCAGACTCTTCAGAAGCACCTTGTGAAAATAATATTTCACAAAATGAAGAAAACACTGTAAATGAAGAAGGAGCTATAAACAGAATAATTATGAAAATAGAAAATATAAACCAAATAACAGACGAGCTTTTGAAGCAAGTAACTGCTTCTAGCGTAGCCGAATTCATTCAGGACGAGCTAAAGAAAGCCTCAGAAGCTTTTGTAGCCGAAAAAACTGAAAAAGATATAGCTATTAAAGCCGCTCAAGAAAAATACGAATCACTTTCAACAGAGAGTGACAAAGTTAAAGAAGAGCTAGAAAAACTCAAAGCTTCTCTTGCCCAATTAGAGGAAGAGAAAGCTGCTAAAATCAAAGAAGAAGCATTTAATGTAAGAATGGCTTCTCTTGACGAAGAATATGACCTAAGCGATGAAGATCGTCAAGTTTTAGCTACTGATGTAAAAGATTTGAATGATGAAACTTTTGCTGCTTACAAAAATAAGATGGCAGTTCTTATGAAAGAAAAAAATAAAGCTGCTAAAAAAGCAAAAGAAGAAGAAATGAAAAAAGCTAAAGCCTCTGAAGTTGTTCAAGCAACCCAAGAAGTTAAAGCTTCAACAGCTTCTGAACAATCTGCAACCGAAGTTGTAGATGAGGTTCTCGATAACACAAATATCGAAACAAATTCAATCCCAAATTCGACAACAACCGTTGAACCTTCGCTACGTGAAAAATATAGCAAAGCCTTCGGTTTTGAAGGATTTGATATTAAATAAACAAATAAGGAAAAAATAATATGGCACATATACTAAAACCATTCAGAGACTACAGTGAACATGATGTAGTCAACCTATTTGCTTACAGTGGAGCTCAAGACGCTAATGGCGTTATTGCCACTGCAGGTACAGTAGTTAAAGTTATCGGAAACGGTTTTCAACCAATCGTAGCCTCTACAACTCCAGGTGGAACAGGATTTCTAGGAACAGTCCCAACTGATCTAGCTGGTGCAGTAGGCGCAGGATTTACGAACATAGTTTCTGATCGCTACGCTTTAACAGCAAAAGTAACAGCTGCAAACTCTGGTTCTGCAGCTCTTGGAATTACATTAGTAACCACCCAAGAACTAGACGAAAACGGCCAAAAGCTCGTTCACTTCCCACGCAAAGCTATGGAAAAGGGAGTGGTCGTCAGTGGACAAGGTGTTCCAGTTCTAACTAGAGGCGTTGTAGTCTATAGTGGAACAGAAATTGCCAACACAGCAGCTGTTGGTGCAGGAGTTTACCTAAGCAATCTAAATGCAGGCGAACTAAGTACAGTTGACAGTACTGCTAACGGTGTAACACCAAGCAATAAAGTCGGCAGTCTACTTAGCAAACCAGTAAATGGTGTTGTTCTAATCAAACTCAACTTCTAATTTAAGGAAAATTATAAAAATGAAAATAAAATTAAAAAATACACCAGAACAAGTTGAGCTTGTAAAAGCTATGGGTAGTAGAGATATTACCGTAGCTCGCGAAGCTTCAGAAGCTTTTGCCGCTTTCATAGGACCAGTCGTAAGTAAGGTTCTAATGCAAGCTGGCACAGCTAGTGCAATCTATACTGATGCACCTTATGATGCAGATGATAATCCTAGTCTTCCTCTTGATCTATGGTTCGATCAAAGTCAAGATTATGTTACAGTTTGGAGTCAAAATGTAGCAGGTGGACTTCCTTCTTCGTCAGTAGAAGGCTTCAGTGAGTTAAAAATCTCCACATACCGCCTCGATGCAGCAGTTAGCTTCTTAAAGCGCTACGCTCGCACTGGTCGTATTGATGTAGTTAGCAAAGCAGTAGAGAGAATGAGCAATGAAGTTCTCGTAAAACAAGAACGTAATGCTTGGGCAGTAGTATTAAAAGCCCTTGCAGAAGCTCGTACTCCCGCCGTTGGCACAAATAACGGAGTAGCTGGTGGTCAAATCATCAACGCTACAACAGCTGGCTCATTCGCATTGAATGATCTAAACAATCTAATGACACTAGTAAAAAGAATTAATACCTCTTATGCTGGTGGTACAACCACTGATTCATACGGACTAACAGATTTGTTTATTAGTCCAGAAATCAAGGCTGATATCCGTGCATTCGCTTATCAACCATTCACCACAACTGGCACAGCAGGAACAAATCTTCCTGACGGTGTCCGTGAAGAAATCTATCGTGGTGCTGGTTCTCAAGAGCTTTATGGCGTAACCCTCCATGAACTCGTTGAACTAGGCGTAGGTGCAAAATACAGCGCTCTATTTGATGCATTCAAAGGTTCACAAGCCTTTGATAGCGTTACAAAAGAGCTAATTGTTGGTCTTGATCTAAGCAGAGAAGGCTTTATCCGCCCAATCGCTCGTCAATCTGAAAGTGGTGGCACGTTCACCGTTCTTCCAGATGATCAATTCGTTGCTCGCTCTGAGAAAACTGGTTTCTACGGTTCTCTCGAAGAGGGTCGCGTTTGTATCGACGCTCGTACAGTTGCTGGATTAATTGTCTAATTAATAATTAGATTAAAATTAAAGGCCCAGTAGGTTTATCCCTACTGGGTCTTTTTTTTGAATAAAACATTAGAAATTGGCGCTATTAGATTTATAATATAGTAAGGAGATATTATGAGCAAGAAAAAAACAAAATTAGACAATATGATGCAAACCCACGGAAAGATTGAAGATATTCAATACAAAACGCTAGATCAAATTTGGGGTGATAACGTCAACTCAAAATATCAAACCTCTAATGAGAAGGAATATGTTAATTTTCTTAACGATATGAATAAGACTGATCTACAATCTCATGCAAATAAAATCGGTTTAGTGCCAATTGATAATCGTGAAACTCTTACAAAAAGACTAGTTGCAGAATTCAAAAAACATGTTTCACTTTTTAATATTCCAAAATCAAAAGATAATACTGTCAACTTAAATAAAAAAGCAAAAGATACTCTTTCTGAAGGAAAATAGTACTTTAATTTCGATTTGAAGTGTAATATACTTTACAAATGAATTCATGGTATAAAAGAGCGTATCAGCAATTTCTTAATACAGGCGACAATGGATTCATAGAGTCCCCACGTGAATTAGATTCATGTAGCGGAATTTACATCTCTTATAACTCTGGAAATTTCGATAGTTTAATTCCTTCTGAGCATATGAGTTATAGCGGGATAAATATACCTTTTTTTAAAAACTCAGCGATTTTTGCTAATCCAGTAGTTATCGGACAATTTTTAAGTACTGTTGGTCCTGGTATTAATATTGGAGAATTCAATGTTATAGATAGTCCAAGTTATTTGAGACGTACTGGAGAAAGAGGAGAGGTTATAATAGGAGGCGTAAACTTTATAGAGTCTGGTATTCAAAATATAGCTATTGGTAATTTTAATCGTATTACGAAATCAAAACAAATGAACGTTTTAGGAGAAGATAATTATGTTGATTGTTGTAGATACACATACATTTTGGGAGCATATAATAGTCTTTCTGGAATTTTTCTATCTAATATTTTAGGTAAAAATAATAGATTATACGCAATAAACGATATTAGAGGTTTAAGTCCTGCTGACCCAACTGTATTTAGCGGCTATGAAACAAGACTAATAAATATCAACGGAGATTATAATCTTATAATATCTGGCGGTGCATCAGAAACTATCGTTGGTAATTCTAATAATTTAACTAATAGTTCTTGTAATTATATTTATGGAAATTTTAATAGCATGCGATCTACAACTGGAGATTATAATTTAGCATTAGGAGATAAAAATAACGTATATGACTGCATAAATATTTCTATGATTGGAAATCAGAATTTAAGCGAGCAAAGTTATCAAGATTTTATTTTCGGACGTTCGAATAGAACAGAATACAGCTCTTTGAATTTTGTATATGGTTATGCTAATGCAATACTTGGAGGATCTTCTAATGCCGTGGTTGGTAATTCAAATGAGATTGTAGGCTCCTTTAATCAAGTATTTGGTAATAATACAATAAATTTTGAAAATAGCGTAAATAGCACAATAATTGGATACAATAATCAATTAAGTGGAGATTATAATAATTACATATTAGGTTCAAATAGTACAGCCAATGCAACGATTCTACTAGAAGCAATACAAGATTTTCCATATTTAACAGGAATTTTAAATAGAACTACAGGATTTGCAGGAGATTATAATTACTATATTGGTAATAACAATAGAAATACCGCCAATGATTATTCTTTTGTTTTAGGAGAATCAAACAATTCAATAGATAATTTTAAGTCTTTTGTAATTGGTTCGGATAATAAATCTGCTTCTAATACCAACTCTTATATTCTAGGAAATTCTAACCAAATAACAGGATCAAGTAATTCAATATTTTTAGGATTTAATTTCGTAAGTGGCACAAGCGCGCAAGGGATAAGCGGTTTTGGAATAAAAATAAGTCCTAGTGGAATAGATATATACGGAACATTAAGAGTTAATGGTGCTGTAATGAATATTCCTTAATGTATAGAATAATATTTCATTATTTTTCTTTTTAATTAAAATATAAATCCTACGTGTAATTTGTTATATGGCTACTTCATATAATATAGAAACTATACAAGGCGACAACATACAACTTTCATTAAGAGTAAGAAATACTGATAATACCCCAATAAATTTAAGTGGATATGATGTTAGAGGTGTCGTAAGATATGCTTATGGATACACAGGGAATGAACAAATTTTATTAAATTTAAATCCACTGATTATGTCAGGAAATAATGGGTCATATTATCCATCTGGAATAGTAAATATAAATATTGATTCCTATACAATGGCAGCTATTCCTGTTGGAATTTTTGTTTATGATATAGAAAGATTTCCTTATGGAATACCAACTGGTAATTCTATAAAATTAATCAGAGGAAAATTTGTTGTAAGTCCAGAAGTAACATCTTTTTAATTTTATGGGAGATGTAATCGTAGATGTAATCTTGCCAAACGCAATAACAACGGATGTAAATTCTCCAAGTTTTCCTGCGAATGCTAATGTATATATTCCTGGCCCACAAGGTCCACCAGGACAAAATGCACTTGATAATCTTTTTAAAATAATAAATGTAAGCGGACAAGCAGATCTAATTCCAACTGGAATAGAGACCTTAAGATTTATCGCTGGTACAGGCATCTCAATACTAACAAATACAGATTTAAGTCCTTATAAATCAATCAAAATTGATGCATCTCCATTAAGTGGATATTTTGAAAGAGAAAATATAGTTGGTTATAAGGCTAATCTCACTGCTGGAACAGACAACTACTATATTCAGTATCCAGAATCATTAAGTGCCACGCCAAGATCAGTAGTTTGCACTTTTCAAAATACAATAGATGATATGGCCTATTATTTTACAGTTGGCTCAATAACTAACGCTGGATTTAATATAAATTTTAGTGATAATTTACTAAATAATGGATATTTTTTAAATATTCAGGTAAAAAAATAAATATATGTGTAATAGTATAAAAGGAAACAAAAATTATGATTACCGCCTTCAAACATATTAGACTTAGTGGATATAATTTAACTCCAATTCAAAGTGCAGCTTGGGACAATAGCTCTACACTAAGACTTGGCTTCGGAAATAGTGGTTTAGCTTACTACAGTGAACTTACTGGAATTAGTGGTTACCTAAAAAGTTTAATTGATGTAGCTAATGCTGACGTAAATAGCGTAAATAACTTATCAGGCAATATTTATATAACAGGTCAAGATGGAATTACTATAGATGTAAATTCAACACTTGGAGAAATTAAAGTAATAGGCAATAGTGGATATTTTCAAGCCCTATCAAATCAAGTTTCCAGCAATTTAGCTGCTACTGGCAGTACTTTATATAACTTATTTACTACATTCACTGGTTCAAGTAGTGCTGATATTTCAGCAATTAGTGGACAAATTGCACAAACTGGCAGCATTTTAAGTAGTAGAATTGATTCACTAAGTGGTTATGTTAATACTCAAGACTCTTTATTAGGCCAAAGAATTGTAAATACTGGTAGTATTTTAGATAATAAAATAGATAGTTTAAGTGGCTATGCAAATGCAACTTTTGTTGCAAAAACTAGTCAACAAGTGTTTACAAAAACATTAGCCGCTGGATTAGATGCATATCAAATTAACTTTCCAGTAAGCTTTGGCGGAGCTATACCAAAAGTATTAGCAACCCTTGAAGTTCCTGGAGATGTGATGTACAACTTGTCAACAAAATCAATTGGCACAGCTGGATATACAGGATTACTTTCTGATAATATTTTAGAAGATGGTGCAGTGATTCACACTTTTGCTTCCACACAAAATTAAACTAGTGTAATATTCACTAGAATAATAGAATTAATAATTCTTTTACTCTTTAGTTCGCCTTAAAAAGCGACAGATTGGCCTAAAAACCAACAAAAGGAATAAAAAGAAAATGGCACAGATTTTTAAAGCTAAAACATTAGTAGCCAATAGTGGAAAATTTGCCTATGAAGTTATTGCGCCTAATTTAGTTTATAATACTGGCGATCAAAATATATCTGGAGTTAAGAATTTCTACTCTAGACCAACCGTAAATGGCACTGGAGTTCTTTTAATTGGCGAAGCCTCAAATGTAACTTTACCAAACACAATCGTTTATACCACTGGCAATCAAAATATAGATGGATTAAAAAATTTTACCACTATACCAACTGTTAATGGAACAGGAGTTTTATTAGCTGGAAGTCCAATACCATCTACCGAAGCTAGTGGCGCAGGTGGTTCAATTTTTATAACATACGTTAGTCCAAGCGGAGGAATAGGCAACGTAGGAGATTATGTATACGAAACTCCAGGACAAACTATAGGAAATACAGCATTAATTTCTTGTTCTACTACAACTCAAAATGTACTTGTTGATATTTATGCTCTTCAAGGCAGAACTAGATTTAAACCTAAATTATATATAGCAGGACAAGAGATACCTTCTTCTTTAGTATTAAGACAAGATGATAGACCAGTATTTTTAGTAAATGATTTTGGTGTTAATTTAAATAATGCAACTTCACTTAGAGTTGATCACGAAGATGGAGCTTTTTATGGCATTTCAATAACGCAAGATGCGCCTCCACAAGTAATTGGTGCATATTTTTATGGTGGATATCCAGGATCTCAAACAGAATTAAAAGCTGGTGATACTTTCAATTTCCATGTTGATACAGATATAAATGTCACATCAATAGAAATTGATAATTATGGAGCATTTAATGCTAGTACAACTTCTGTGACTGCTGGCACTTCACATAATCTAACTAGCAGAGTAATTGCTGATAGAGGAACTACTGTGCAAGCTTTGGGAGCAAAAGTTAGGGTTCAAAAAGCTAATGGTTCTTATTCTGATTGGTTTTTGACAACAAGCCAAGGAAGCACAGACGCACAATATACAGTAAAATTAAATAATCTTTATCCTTCAGTTTCTGTTAGTACTATAACTTATCCAAGTTCACAACAAGCATTAAAAGATAGCGAACAAGCTACAGTATCAAATACTGTTTCTAGTTTTGATGTAATTTCATATACAAGTCCAAATAGTGATTTAACTATAACAAGCTCCTCAACTTATCAAACAAGTAAGACCGTAACAAGAGCTGCTGGAAATTATAATATAAGTACTAATAACTTTAGAATAACAGCAACAAGAAATGCCAATAATGCTGTAACAACAAATTCAAGCACAGTCGTAAAAATAGCGCACACTGCTCCAACTCTTACAGTTTCTGTGCCAGCTTCAAGATTAAGAACTGGAGGAAGCGATGGAACAAGTACTCCAAGCTATACAGTTACAATTACAGCAACTCAGCAATTACTTTCAGCTCCAACATTAAGTGTCCCTGCTGGTGGAGGTACTCTTGGTGCATTTGGAGGAAGCACTACAACATGGACAGCTACATTGAGTAATATTAATGATAGTTTAACTAAAGGAACTTATACTTGGGGTGCTATTTCTGCTACTAATTTGGCTGGTAAAGTTGTTACCAGCATAACAACTGGACCAACATATGTGATTGGTGGATTCTTACCAAGAACAGTTTCATTGGCTGCTTTCGCTAATGAAGTAAATATAAATACATCTGTTCTTGATTATACTAAAATGACATTATCATGGGCTTTTAAAAGTTTACCAAATAGAAGAGCAGTTGGAACAACAGCAACACCTGATCCAAATTCTTGGAGTATAAATTCTTTAAGTGTAAATCCTACTATAGTTCGAATACTTGATACAGCCGCAACTCAATCAAGTTCTGCAGCTACTAATGTAACAGTAGAGGAAACTATATAATATGGCAACTACAGATGAATTACTGTTTGAAATGCAGAGAAGAGTTATTCTCTTTAATTCTGGCACCACAATGCCAGATAACATTAATGTACTTGGTTACGAAGGAAATCCTAATTATGCAAGCACAGCTACTTCTGGACAAACATTATTGTATAATTCTCCAAGAGGAACACATTATATAGAATTAGTTAATGGTAATTTATGGTACAAGCAACAAATACCTAATACATGGATCAATTTAACATCAGGAACAGCATCAGGAACAGCTACTTTTTCTTCTCAAAATAACGTTGTATTCACTACTGGCAATCAAGATATTTCTGGAGTTAAGAATTTTTACTCCAGGCCAACAGTAAATGGAAGTGGGGTTCTTCTAATTGGTGAAACAGGATCTGTAGCTTTACCAAATACTTTAGTTTATATTACTGGTGATCAAACTATTTCTGGAAATAAAACTTTTGATGTTGCACCAGTTGTAAGTGGCAATAAATTAATAACAGGTGTTGATTTAAGTTCTTATGCTACAACCGCGAATTTATATGCTACTGGCTCGATTTTAGATAGTAAAATTAATTCTTTAAGCGGTTATGTGAACTCTCAGACTACGAGTGGACAAGTATTTAATACGGGTAGCATATTAGATTCTAAAATCAATTCATTAAGCGGCTATGTCAATACTCAAGATACTGTATTCAGTGGTCAAACTTTCAATACTGGTAGTAGACTAGATAATAAGATTAATACATTAAGTGGGTATACTAATTCTCAAAATATTATATTAAGTGGACAGATAGCTTCAAGTGGATCTAATCTATATAATAGTATACTTTCGTTAAGTGGATTGTTCACTGGATATACTGGAAGCTTGAACGCTACATTTGCAACTGACGCTCAACTATTTACCACGGGTTCAATTTTAGATAACAAAATTAATGCTCTAAGTGGATATGTTTCTGGTATTTCTGCTGGAGGATCATTACCTGCTACTATAGTTTATACTACAGGAAATCAAACTATATCTGGAACTAAAACTTTTGTAGAAAATACGATATTTGGTGATCCTAGTCAAGGTGATTTTTTAGTTATTTCTGGTAATACTTTTACGATATATGGTAGTGGTAACTTTACTAGTGGACTTTTTGTAAATGGAAATCCAGTTCTTACTGGGGTAGATTTAAGTTCATACGCTACAAACGCTAATTTGTTCATAACAGGCTTTACCCTAGATAATAAAATCAACGCTTTAAGCGGATATGTATCTGGAATTTCTGCTGGAGGATCGTTGCCAAATACTATAGTTTACGTTACTGGTAATCAAGTTATAAGCGGAGTCAAAACTTTTGCATCTAGACCAACCGTTAATGGAACTGGATTCCTATTAAGTGGAGATATTTCTGCTACAATTTTACCGAATACAATAGTTTATACCACTGGGGATCAAATTATATATGGCAATAAAACTTTCCTCAATAATCTTCAAGTCTCTGGCACTGGTATTTTTCAAGATATAAACATAATTAATCTAAATGAATTAGTTATATCTGGTGCAAAAATTATTATTGGTGGAGATTCTGGAGTTCATTCTTCTTCTAATATATATATAAGTGGTAATCCAGTATTGACGGGAATAAATTTAAGCTCTTATGCTACATCAATTAATCTTGGAAATACTGGCTCGATTCTAGACAATAAAATAAATTCTCTGAGTGGCTATGTTAACTCTCAAGATGTTGTCTTCAGCGGTCAAGTATTTAACACTGGTAGCATATTAGATAATAAGATAAATTCCCTAAGTGGATATATCGATTCTAGAGATATTCTATTTAGTGGACAAATATCATTAACTGGAAGTACTCTTGACAATAAGATAAATTCACTAAGTGGCTACGTAAACTCTCAAACTGCCAGTGGCCAAATATTTAATACGGGTAGCATACTAGATAACAAGATCAATTCGTTGAGCGGTTACCTTAACTCGCAAGATGTTATTTTTAGCGGACAAACTGCTTCTACTGGATCTAATTTAAATAACAAAATAAACAGCTTGAGTGGATACGTTAATGCTCAAGATATTATCTTTAGCGGTCAGGTATTTAATACAGGAAGTAGACTTGATAGTAAAATTAATAGTTTGAGCGGTTATGTGGATAGCAAATCTATAACTTTACCAAGTACTATTGTCTATACGACTGGTAATCAAACAATATCTGGAACTAAAACTTTTGTAGAAAATACAGTATTTGGTGACTCTTCCCAAGGTGACTTTTTAGTTATATCTGGTAATACTTTTACAATATATGGAAGCGGTAATTTTACTAATGGACTTTTTATTAGTGGAGTTCCAGTATTAACTGGGGTAGATTTAAATTCTTATGCTACAAAAAATAATCTTAATTTAACAGGTTCAATTTTAGATAATAAAATTAATGCTTTAAGTGGATATGTTTCTGGTATTTCTGCTGGTGGATCATTGCCAAACTCAATAGTCTATATTACTGGAAATCAAATCATCTCTGGTAACAAAACATTCATCAATAATATATCTGTATCTGGAACTGGAAACTTTAACAACGTTAAGGTTTCAAGCATTGACAACTTATTCTTATCAGGGATAGATATTGTAATAACAGGCAACTCTTCTATCAATGTATATAATCAAATATACATAAGTGGCAATCCTGTTTTAACTGAGGTAGATCTTAGTTCTTATGCCACAAGGATTAATTTATATACTACTGGCTCAACTTTAGATAACAAAATTAACAGTTTAAGTGGATATGTATCTGGAATTTCTGCTGGTGGATCATTACCAGGTACAATAGTTTATGTTACTGGTGATCAAACAATTTCTGGAAGTAAAACTTTCGCTTCTCCAATAGTTTTTTCTAGCGGAGCACTTGGTGCTGGTGGTTCAATCAATCTTTCAAATGGTGGTGGTTCTATAACATCAGTAGGCTGCTTAGACGATAACTTATCTGTTAATAGTGGAGGAAGTATCGATTTATCTGCTGGTGGTTATGGCTCCGGTGGATCTCTACTTTTATCAGCAGCAGGCGGTGATGGCGGTACAATTGATTTGCGTGGCGGCCAAAATAATGCCAATGAAAGCGGAGGAAATATAACATCTAGGGGTAATACTGGCGGACCTGGTGGATCACTTAATATGTCAGCGAGCACGGAAGACGTAGGCGGTTCAATCAATACTGCTGGTGGTGGCGCTGGTGCTGGGGGTTCAATTAATCTTTCAAATAATGGTGGAAGCATAACCTCAGTCGGTGAATATGATGTCTCTGGAGGAAGCATCAATCTGTCTTACGCTATGGTAGACGGAGACCAGCAGCCTGGAGGCAGTATTAACACTTCTGGTGGTGGCTCAATCGACACCTCTCAAGGTGGTGGTTCAATAGATACTTCAGATGGTGGAGGTTCAATTAGTACTGCTGGTGGTGGGGAGGGAGGCGGTGGGTCAATTAATTTATCCAATAATGGGGGAAGCATTATTTCTACTGGAGGGAACGATCCAGGAGGAACTTTGAATATGTCTGCTGGTCAAAATGGACGACCAGGCGGTTCGATCAACACCAATGATGGTGGTGGCTCAATCGACACAAGAGGACAAGGCTCAATCCAGCTTGGATATGGTTATGACAATCTAAGGACAACCCTCAGCGGCTCAGCAATTGGAGGAAATAGAACGATCACGCTTCCCAACGCAGACGGAACTTTAGCTCTTGATTCAAATGTTGCAATTACTGGTTCAATTTTAAATAATAAAATCAATTCCCTTAGTGGTTACGTAAACTCTCAAGATTTAATATTCAGCGGTCAAGCTTTCAACACTGGAAGCAGGCTAGATAACAAGATCAACGCTTTGAGTGGTTATGTTAATAGTCAAGATGTTATCTTTAGTGGACAAACATTCAATACAGGAAGCAGATTAGACAACAAGATTAATTCACTTAGCGGTTATGTTGATAGTAAATCTATAACTTTGCCAACTACAATTGTCTATACGACTGGTAATCAAACAATATCTGGCAATAAAACCTTTGTTGAAAATGTTACATTCGGAGATCAAACTCAAGATAATCTTCTAGTAATTTCTGGAAACGAAATTAGTTTTGGTGTTTATCCTACAATAAATGGTACAGGAATAGTTTATACAGAAGGTAATCAAACTATAAGTGGTGTAAAAACTTTCTTAAATAAAATACTTTTTGGAAATGAAAATGGTACGGTTGGTTATATTTCTGGAAATCAATACTTTGATGGTGATTCTTCTTTATTTATTACCACGGAAGGTCCTGGTGCAAATTATATTTATTTAACTGCTGGTCCATCATCAATGAATCTTGGAGAAGGTGGATTCAATATTAATGCAGGCAATGAGGGTATATCTATTGATAATCTCGATGGTGCAATTTATATAAATGGACCAGATGCAAGCATATATGCACCTACCGCATTAGCTTCTTTTAAAGAAGTCTCTGCTAACAATTTAGTATACAATGTAAACAATCAAATAATCTCTGGAGTTAAGACTTTTGCTACAGGAATATTTGCTCCCAATTTAGTCTATATCACTGGCGATCAAACTATTTCTGGAATTAAAACTTTCGCTTCTCGCCCAAACGTAAATGGGACGGGATTTTTACTAAGTGGCGAAGCTGCAAATATCACTTTACCAAATACAATCGTTTATACTACTGGTAACCAAACAGTCAGTGGAACTAAAACTTTTGCTAACAATCTTGAAGTTCAAGGAACTGGTATTTTTAATGCTTTAGATTTAAGTAATATTAGTGAATTTAATTTCTCTGGAACAAATATAAATTTAATAAATGGAAATGTCAATATCTCTGGTGGAACACTTTATATCTCTGGAAATGCAGTATTAACAGGAGTTAATCTTAATGCTTATGCCACAACAGCTAACTTATTTGCTACTGGCTCGACTTTAGATAGTAAAATAAATTCTTTAAGTGGTTATGTAAATGCTCAAAGTACT
>Ga0164295_10000551_pt1 | contig 31909 bp, 27 predicted proteins | sample GEODES006metaG_FD_111798 | JGI IMG/M metagenome (GOLD analysis project Ga0164295, IMG submission 111798) | Oligotrophic lake water microbial communities from Sparkling Lake, Wisconsin, USA - GEODES006 metaG | ecosystem: Environmental > Aquatic > Freshwater > Lake | place: USA: Sparkling Lake... | reverse complement strand
TGCAAGTTCGTGGTTAGTTTTTCCCTCTACAAAGCCATTGATTATCTGAAGCTGGCGAGCTGAGAATTGAATTTGGCTAGTTATCTTCTCGGTTGAACTAGATTGTTTTAATTCAGGTAGCTCACTTAGTAGATAAAAAGCACAGATTTTGCCAAGAATCTCAATCAGAGATAGATCGTCAGCAGATAACTGGGCACAAGCCAATTCAAGCAAAATAAATCCCTTTAGGGATCTGCCATTAGAAATTGGGATGACTAAGAAATTATCATCAGAACTTTTCCCAATTTTTGACTCAGTAAGGGAGGACAGATTTGAGAGTGGCATTATTGAGGCCAAAACCGAGCTAAAGCGATCATTGTTTGAATCTTCAAGAAAGGGGTTGTTTGAGTATATTTCTGTAGAATTATTGTGTGAATCTAGAGTAAAAATGATGGCATTGGAAAGTTTGTACTCACTAAGTAAATCAGTTTCTAAGGCTTTTAGTAATTCATTTGCGCTTGGCCGCTGAAGTAGCAAATCCAATAATCTAGGCACACGAACTTTCACATTACCTTTCGAATAGGAGGTTATTTACTCCTACTGATTTGTCTAGTCATAACTGTCCAATAGTAGTTATTTGTTGCTAAATAGCAACGGTTTTTTGAGAATATGACTGGTCAATAAAATTTCTTAGGACTAAATGGATACTCTCAATGCGCTGAGTGTGATTGGCTACTATTTTTGCTCGGGTCTATCTGCAGCGCCTAAAACGACTAGTAGCTCATCTGAGGTTACGCCTAAGGCGGTGCAGATGGGCACAATTGCATCTATTGAGGGGCGCCGGTCTTGGTTGAAGTAGCGCGAGAGGCTTCCTCGATCTATTTTTGTCATTGTTGATAATTCATCAAGTGAGTTAATAGCTAATTTCTTCATAGTGGCCCGCAACCACTCATTGGTTTGCTTACTTGTATACCTTGATGAGCCCATGGGTTGAGTGTATGAACTTTTTGTTAAATAGTAAGCAAATAAGGAGTCGCTAGCACTCATTTCTAAAGATTGCTTTTTAGCAATGCTACTGGACTATTTATGTTTATCAGTAAATGTAAATATTGCTTTTAAGCAACAATGATTACATAAGGTGTTGAAAAACTTTTAGGATTCAAATCTTGCAATTTTATTAGTCAAAAGGTGCTGCTAAAAATAGAAATCGAACTTAGATGCTGTGAACCCCTGAAATTGAACCAGTGCAATCCAATATTAATTTACTGCTCACCTTAAGTGCTTTAATATCTAATCCATCATGGTGGGTGGCAACTATTGATAAGTCAAAATTATTGCCTTTTAATTTAACTGATTGCTTGCCCCTAAATTCAGGGTGAAAATCATCGATATAGGAAAGATTAGCGCCTGCTTCCACAAGTAGGTCCCACAAAAGCAGTGAGGGGCTGTTACGCAGATCTGAGATATTGCGTTTATATGACAAGCCCACAATACAAATATTCTTTCCCTTTAGATTGTTATCCAATAACTGTTTACCAATACTGACTACATACCCAGCCATTTGGGTGTTAATTTGATCAGACAACCGAATAATTGAAGTTGGAGCTCCTACCGCCTCTGCTTGCTGGGCTAAATAAATTGGATCAATTGGAATGCAGTGCCCACCTACGCCAAGACCAGGTAGAAACTTCAAAAACCCAAAAGGCTTAGTTGCTGCTGCATCAATAACCTCATGAACAGGTAATTTGAATTTATTCATTATTTGGGCAAATTGATTTATCAATGCAATGTTTACCTGACGGAAGGTATTCTCAAGCAATTTTGCTGACTCTGCTACCTCAGGTGAGCTAACCCTTACGACTTCATTACAAAATGATTCATAAAATTCACATGCTAGATCACTCGCTTGATCTGTTAATCCACCAATTACCCGCGCTGTATTGCTTAATTGCCAATCTTTATTGAGCGGATCTATTCGCTCAGGAGCTGCTGCAAATAAAGTATTGGTTTTCTTACCTTTCGTAACTAAAGGCATAACAACTTCACGTAATGTTCCTGGATAAGATGTAGATTCGTTAATAACTAATGAGTTGTCATTACATGAGTTTGAAATCAGCAAAGAAGCTTGCTTTAGAGCGGTTAAATCGACGGTATTTTTATCATCTAGTGGTGTTGGAACAGCAATGATATAGATATCAAGATCCTTGATTAATTCTGTATCGACAGTTAAGTTCAAATTACTAGGCAAATTCTTGTTTTCTTGAAGAGTTTTTATCACGTTGCTATCAATATCAAATCCAACAACTTCATGCCCAGCCTTAGCTGCAGCTAGAGCAAGTGGATGGCCTACATAGCCTTGGCCAATAACTGCAACCTTCATGCGTTGATAATATCAGTTTGATTGCGGGAGTTTAAAGTAGTCATCAATTAGTAGTTTATTTACTTCTATTCGTGTTAATTATTTCAATAATAATGTCATCAAGTGACTTCACTGTTTTCCAACCAATAGCATTAAGAATCTTAGAGACATCAGGTACACGCTCTCTTGGCTCTTCAAAGTTCTCACCAAATAACTCTACGTATGGCTTAATCACAATACTTGAATTTGAGTTGGTCAATTTAATTACTTTTTTTGCCAAATCAAGGATTGAGATTGCTTGAGAGCTGCCAACGTTGTAAACTTCACCAATTGTTTCAGAGCTTTTTGATAATAAGTTAAGTGCTGATGCGACCTCTGAAACAGCAGAAAATGTTCGAGTCTGAAGACCGTCACCAAAAATAGTTAACGGTTGGTGATTAAGTGCAGACTCAATGAATCTTGGAAGTACCATTCCGTAATTGCCAACCTGTCTTGGCCCGACTGTATTAAATAATCTTGCAATTGTTACTTGAAAGCCAATCTCTTTATGCAAGTGAAAAGCCATGAATTCATCTAAGGCTTTAGCCTCAGAGTATGTCCAACGAGAAATCTTTGGTGAGCCAAGCACTCGGTCAGAATCTTCACGAAGGGGATTAACAGGGTTCCTACCGTAGATTTCACTAGTTGAGGTCAATACAGTTCTAATTTTTAGATCTGCAGCCTGACCTAAAACTATTTCACTTCCCTTTATGTTTACCTCTAAAGCTTTAATTGGATTTTTAACAATATTTGATACACCAAGAGATGCTGCTAAATGAAAACATTTATCCACACCCTCTAATGTTTTTCTTATTAAATCAGCATCTAAGATTGAACCTTCAATAATCGACAAGTTTTTATTATCAATATCTTTTGAGATATTGCTCAGCGAGCTAGAACTTAAGTCATCAAGCACCACTACTTGATTACCCTCTGTTAGTAACAACTCAACTAAGTGTGAGCCGATAAAACCAGATCCGCCTGTTACCAAAATTTTCATATCAAGATAGTAGTCTAGTAGAAGGCGAAAAGGAATTATCAGTAGTACTAAATGTAAGCATTGATGTATGTAGCGGGCACAGATTAAGCATCATTAAATAATGGCATTAAAGATTAGGTTCAGATAGCATTTGTTTATGGCCAACACTTCAACTTTATCTACAAATGGCGCAAAGAAAATTAAAATTTTGCGGATAATAACTAGGATGAATATCGGTGGTCCTGCGGTTCAAATAATTGGCTTAATGAACAATATTGATAAAGAAAGATTTGATCAAAGATTAGTTATCGGAGAATGTCTCGGCAATGAGCTAGACATCTTAAATCAAGGTGATTATGTATTTAATCCAATTAGAATTAAGCATTTGGGTCGAAAAATTAGCCCACTCTCAGATTTAAAGGCATTAATTTTAATTATTATAGAAATTAGAAAGTTTAAGCCAGATATTATTCATACGCATACGACAAAGGCTGGAGTACTCGGCCGAGTTGCCTCCATATTAAGTTTTCATAAATCAAAGCGCGTTCACACCTACCATGGTCACTTACTCTTTGGTTACTTTAAAGGGTTTAAACTTAACTTATTGATAACACTAGAGAAAACTCTGGCTATTTTCTCTCACCGACTAGTAGCAGTTGGCATTAAAGTTAAAAATGATTTACTCAAAGCTAGAATTGGAAATGAGAATCTATATTCAGTGGTAAACCCGGGCTTAGAACTTAATAATTTACCAAGTAAATTAGATGCCCTGAAAACTTTAAACTTAAGCGCAGGCCAAGTTTACTGCTCATTTATTGGCCGGCTAACTCAGATAAAAAGGCCAGACCGAATGCTTGAGGTAGTTGAGGAGTTACAGCGCCGTGGCAGTAAATTGCATTTCATTGTTGCTGGCGGTGGCGAGTTGTTACACCAGAGCCAAAAGGTTAGTTTGGCTAAAAATCTACCTATAACATTTCTAGATTGGTATAAAGATATTGAACTAGTACTTGCTGCATCAGATATAACGCTACTAACTAGCGATAATGAAGGTACGCCCATCTCGCTCATACAATCGCAGATGGCCGGAGTTGTTGTAGTTTCTACAGATGTTGGATCAGTCAGTGAGATTATTAAAGAAGGTAAAACTGGCTTTCTAACTACTTTTTTAGTTTCAGATATTGCAGATAAGTTGGAACAATTAGAGTCAGATGAAAATTTAAGAATTCAAATGGGAGCTAATGCTAAAGCTTTTGCTACAGGTTTGTTTAGTATTAAAAATATGGTAAATAAATATCAAGAGATATATCTAGCTCTTATGAAGTAAATGAATTAATCTATAGCCAGTTTCTAGCCCAAATCTCTAAGCACAATGCTGGCCAAATAATATTATCTTTGTCGGTCCCGTTTTGATGTTCAATTAAGATTTCATTTATCCTCTTATTGTTAAACCATCCTCTAGACTTTGCTGTGGAGTCTGTTAAGAGATCAAAACTCAACTCTTTTAACTCATTGCGTAACCAGTCAGCTCTTGGTATGGCAAATCCCATTTTGGGCCGGTCAAGTAATGCTTTTGGTATGTAAGAATGTGTTATGTCTTTAAGAATTCGTTTAGTTGTTAAACCACTTACTAGATAATCAGAAGGAAGTGAGGCGACAAATTCTACTAACTCATGATTAAGTAGGGGTGATCGTAACTCTAAGCTGTGAGACATCGTTGCGATATCTGTTTTAACTAGCAGGTCAGCTGGAAGGTAATTATCCATATCACTTCTAATAACTGAAGAAATAGAATCTAAACTAGGTAATCTTAAAAAATCTAAAACAAATTTATTAACTGCAGAACTACTTTGAAAATCTGAAGAAATAACTGAATTTATCTCTTGGTGATTAGCCAGTGAAACTAATGACATATACCGCTCGGCGAGATTTGGGTATTTCACTAACTGTCGCTTTAACTTATCCCTTTTAGAATTGTTAACATCTTTAGATAAACCGACTATTTTAATGACTGAGCCTAATAACGGAATAAATGAATTTAATTTTTGAAGCCTAGAAGCTACTAGATATCTTTGATAGCCACCGAAAACTTCATCACCACCATCTCCTCCGAGGGCGACCACTACTTCTTTGCTTGCAAACTCAGCGAGTTCATAGGTTGGAAGATAAGATGAATCTGCAAATGGCTGATCCATTTTTGGCAGTATTTCTGTAAAAAATTTATTTGGATCTGGTTTTAATATTGATTCATGGTGCTCAGTATTTAGGTAAGTTGCAATCTTTTTTGCATAATTTGACTCATCATATTTGCTTTCAGTAAAGCCGATTGAATATGAATTAACTTTAGTATTTGAGTTCTGCACCATTAAAGCCCCGATTAAGCTTGAGTCATAACCACCACTTAAAAATAATCCAGTGGGCCTTTCTGAGTTAAGCATCTGAATTACTGATTTATTCAGCAATTTAATAGTTTCATTCTTTGCATCTTGATATGAGATTTTAATTTTTCTGGACTGCTCTAAAGTCCAGTATTTTTCTATTTTTATGCTGTTATCTTTATAAACCAAATAACTAGCTGGTGGTACTTGTTGGATATTTTGATAGGCGGAGTTTGGGGAGTTTATGAAACCAAACTGCATGATTTCACTGATTGCATCAACCCTTAATTCTTTTCGATCAACAATTAGAAGAAGTGCTTTTACCTCTGAGGCAAAACTAAGCGAGCCTTGTGGATTTTGGTAGTACCAAAGAGGCTTTTCTCCAAATCTGTCCCGGATTAAAATTAACTCTTCTTTTGATTTGTCATAAATTGCTATTGCGAACATCCCACTTACTTTTTGTATGAAATTTACTCCGTATTTCTGGTAAGCATTAAGTAAAACCTCTGCCTCTGAATTACCATTGAAATTTACTCCAAGATTTACTAACTCCTCTCTGATCTGTCTAAAATTATAAATTTCACCATTAAATACCAAAGAGATACTTTTGTCCTCACTAAAGACTGGCTGTGAGCCATCTGCTATCGCCATAATTGCTAACCGACAACTAGCTAGTGCAATGTTTTCATCAACATAGATGCCGCGACCATCAGGTCCTCGGTGACCTAAAATATCTAATTGGTGATTTAATAAATCATTATTTGGCGCCTGTTGACCAATACCACCTACGATCCCGCACATTTTAAATTACTGCTTAATCCAAAATTGGTGGAAGATCTTGAAATTTTGCCCCGTTATCTTTAAGCCAACTAACAGTTTGATCTAAACCGCTAGCAAAATCTGTTGGTGAAACATTGGGAAATAGCGACTTTAGTAACTTTGGATCATTTTGAGAGGCTTGAATATCCCCAGTTCTTGGGCTCTGAAAATTTACATTTAAATTTGGAAAGTATTTTTTTAACATATCAATAATATTTAATAGTGAAATATTGTTACCGTACGCCACATTTACTGCACCCTGGGTTATTGTTTTTTGATTAATAGCAGACTCAATAATCTCAACTACGGTATCAACAAAGGTAAAGTCTCGTGTCTGTGTACCGTCTCCAAATACATTAATCGGCTGATCATTTAACCCACTCCAAATCCATTTCGGCACGACTGCTGCGTATTGGTGATCAGGTCTTTGCTTTGGTCCGTATACATTGAAGAATCGTAAAATTGTTACAGGAAGTTGGAAACTATCTCCATAAGCTTGAGCATATCCTTCAGCTGATAACTTACTTGCAGCGTAAGGTGTCTTAGGACCAAGCCACATTTTTTCATTTTTTGGCAGAGCAGTATTTGCGCCATAAACTGATGAAGATGAACTGTAAATTACATGAGCTCCATTTTTGCGTGCACTTTCTAGAATGTTTAAGGTTCCGGTCGCATTAACCTCGTGAGTTGCTACAGGATTTAATAGTGACCTAGGAACAGAGCCCCTTGCAGCCAAGTGAACAATCACCTCAGACTTTTCTAATGCTTTTTCTAACTTAGAAACATCAGTTATAGATATCTGCTGAAAATTAAAGTTATCTAACTTTAAATTACTTTTAACCCCAGTTGATAAATCATCAATAACAGTTAGCTCATGGTTAGCAAGTAGTAACTTTTCAACTAAATTTGAACCAATAAATCCAAATCCACCCGTAACTGAGATTCGCATTTACTAATAGTAATTACTGACTTACCCATTAGCAATTGCATTTGGATAGTAAAAACTTTAACCCCGATTGGCAAGAATTACTGTGTGTGGTGGGCCCTGTCGGGATCGAACCGACGACCCACAGATTAAAAGTCTGTTGCTCTACCGACTGAGCTAAAGGCCCTATTTGATATTCAGAGGTTACTAATTACAAAAGAACAGTATCACAGAGGTGAATAAAGCAACAATTTTCAAAATCTAACCGCGCGATTAGGTAATCCTGGCCAATGCACTTTTGAATAATCAAACCGTATGAATTACTACTGCAACTAGGTGAAGGTATTGTTACGCCCTTACGGGTAATTAATGCTTAATAATGCCCAAATTGACTAGGATACAATTTGCTATCGAAATAGGAGCTTATGTCAATTTTAGAAATTAGCTTTAAGTGCATAAAAATTTTATCAAAACGCAATCGACGAATTTTGTTTGCTGGGATATTTTTACAACTTGCCATTAATCTCGGTGACATAGCTGCTATTGCAATGGTAGGAGCTTTAGGTGCACTTGGTGCTAATTATGTTGCCGGGATAAGTCTTCCTTCATGGATTGTCACCGGGTTAGAAGTATTGGGCTTAGATAACTACTCCATACAATCACTAATTGTTTATATCTCAATTCTTACGGCCACTTTATTTATTTCGAAATCAGTATTAACAAGCGTTGGCACACTCAAATTATTTAAATTTATCGCAAGAAGACAATCTGAAATATCAACAAGCTTGGTAACTTCACTAGCAAGCGTAAATTTTAAGTGGATGAGAAAGCAGAATCTTCAACAAATAACCTATTCGGTTACAGATGGAGTAAATGCTTTGACTACTGGCATCATAGGTAATTTCATTCTCTTAGTATCGGATTTATCTCTATTACTTTTTATAGTGGTCGTGTTAATATTTATCGATCCAGCTACTGCACTTTTTACATCTACGTTCTTCGGTTTAGTCTCAATAATTTTGAATAAGGCTGTTAAAGGAATGTCAATCAGGTTTGGTGAACAACTTTCGACCTCTACGATCAAAGGTAGAAGCCAAGTTGAATCGCTACTAAAATTATATCGAGAAATATCTATCCCAAGTAAGCAAAGTTTTTTTCTAGATGAGTTTAGATCAACAAGACAAGTTAACTCAAATGCAAATGGACTAGCACTTTGGCTTCAGCAGTTCCCGAAATTCATTTTTGAGATTTCACTAATAATTGGAGCAGCCGTCTTAGTTGCGTATCAAGTATGGGTAAACGATGCCAGTAATGTAATTGGTGTTTTATTTGTTTTCTTAGCAGCTGCTGGCCGACTTATTCCAGCTTTAATGAGAATTCAAAACTGCCTTTTGCAAATTAGTAACTATAGGTATGGAGCAAATTTAACATTAGATTTAATCAGTAACCTTAATGATTTAAGTGTAAAGTCTAAATCTACGCCTCGTACGGTACAGATAGATGGCGCTCCCAATATAAATTTAAATGAGATAACTTTTTCATATGAGGATTCTGGGAAGCCGGTATTTACTAATCTGTCCCTGACTGTGAACTCTGGCGAAGTGACTGCAATCGTTGGACCGTCAGGGGCAGGAAAAACAACACTTATTGATCTAATTCTTGGCATTTATAAGCCGAATAAAGGTGAAATTTATTTAACCTCACAATCACAAAAAATAAATCCGGAATCTGTCTTGAATTTTGCATACGTCCCACAAATGCCAAGCTTAATAAACGGTTCGCTACAAGAGAATATAACTTTGGGATCAAAGCAATCAGAGGTTGATGCTGATTTACTTAAACATGCAATTACAAGTTCAGGACTTGATGATTTAATTAAAAATTTGCCGAATGGGCTTGATACAAAAATTGACAGTGTCGGAAACAGATTAAGCGGTGGTGAGCTGCAAAGAATCTCGATTGCCCGTGCACTTTACTTAAATGCAAAATTGATTGTGCTGGATGAGGGCACTAGTTCACTTGATGGTAATACAGAAAAATATGTTACAGATTATTTATTTTCTTTAAAAGGTGAAGTGACTATAATCATTGTGGCCCATCGACTATCATCAATAAAAATGGCTGACAACATTTATTATTTGGAAGAAGGTGAAGTTAGAGGTAGTGGTAAGTTTAATGAGTTACAAGAATCTTTACCAGGCTTTGCTGAGCAGGTAAAGAATATGAGTTTAGAAGCATAATCAAATAGTTAAAATAGAATTTAAGATTTTTTTAGAAGTACTTCCATCTCCAAAAATTTTATAGGGATCATACTCACCTGTTAATTCCCACCAATTGGAAGTTATTAACTCTAAATTTGGATCTAGTTTATTCCATCCCCCGTTGAGAGTCTCAAGCCATTCTGTTTCTTCCCGAATAGTAAGGCAAGGAGTTTTCGATAAATACGCCTCTTTTTGGAGTCCCCCAGAATCAGTTACCACCCCTGTCGCCTCTAAAACGGCTTGAATGGTTTCTAAATATGTTGCAGGTTCATACACAATTATTGAACCTTGATTCAATTTAATATTAAATAACTTTGATTGTTTTATTAACCGTGGATGTGCATAAAGATGTATAGGCATTTTCGAAATAGCTAACTTAGAAATAATCTTCTCTAGTCTTTCTACTTTATCAGTGTTTTCGGCCCGGTGAATTGTTGTGAATAAATATGGTTTTCGCACTAAATCCTCAGACTTTCTGATTTTATTCACAATATAATTAAAACTTTCAATAAATATGTCTCCCACTAAAAGAGTTTTATTTCCTAACCCCTCTTTCTTGAGATTTTCTACTGCGGTATTTGTGGGTGCGAATAAAATATCAGATAGATGATCACTTACAACTCTGTTAATTTCCTCCGGCATGCTTCGATTAAAAGATCTAAGACCAGCTTCTATGTGTCCGGTTTTTATACCTAGTTTTGACGCAGCTAGCACTCCAGCTAATGTGGAATTAGTATCGCCATAAATTAATACCACGTCAGGCTTTAACCGGATTAAGGCAGCCTCACTTTTCACCAATATTCCAGCAGTTTGTTCTGCGTGAGAACCGGAGCCAACGTTAAATGTTTCAACTGGTTTTGGAATATCTAGATCGGCGAAAAATGCATCAGATAAAGCATGATCATAATGTTGGCCAGTATGAAGAATAAGGTGCTCACATACATCCTTGGTAATCCAAGATATCGGAGCGACCTTAACAAATTGTGGTCGTGCCCCTACTATGCTTACAACTCGCATAGGTTTTACTCTAGTCGGATAAGTGGGTTTATATGTACTTAGGGCTGATTGAGGCTCGGTATGACTATCAAATGTCTTACTTAGACAACTGGCGAGATGCCTGGTGCTCTGCAGCAGACAAGTACAAGGTGTTTAATATTGCAAATAACCAGGGGCTCATGGAGTATCAAAAAGAGTCCACTAATTTTGATCTGGTTGTTGTCCTACATTCTGTTTCTAGTGACTCTAACCTTTGGCTACAAAAATTAAACCAGGTTCAAGTTACCAATCGCCCGCCTATGGTCATGTTTGTTGGAAATGAATTCTCAAGCCCGTTTCTGTCCACAGAAAAAAGACTGGATTTAATCTCGCAAATCTCTCCAGAGTTTATTGCATCTCAATTACCTATAGATTCGGCAAAATGGTTATACGAACGGGTCGGTTCAAAGGTAATTGCTGCTCCACCTGGCATGCCATTGCTGACAACAACAGATAAGTCTATTTCGCGTGATATTGACTTAGGATTCCGTGGTTTTAGGTACCCCTGGTATTTAATGGACAATGAAAGAAATAATGTAGTCGATCAGGTGATAGATATTTTCAAGAACCAAAACTTGGTAGTTGATGCCTCTCATGAAAAAAGACTTAACTCATCTGAGTGGTTTGGTTTTCTTTCAAGAAGCCGTTTTACAGTTAGTAGCGAAGCAGGTGCAAAATATATTTTTAGGGATGATCAGGTCTGGAATCCAGTTAAAGAGTATTTTGCCACCGAGAAAAAGTTTTCAGCTTTAGACAATGATGTCAGTGGGATGAATCTACTAAGACACCTACCTTCACCACTAAAAAGTATGTTAAAGAAATTTCTAAGCAATTTGGGTTTAAATCAGGGCTCGCTCTATAAGCCAGATTCGAAAGAGCTAGAAAAACTTATATCCCTTGTAGATTTAGAAAAATATGAAAGCAAGAATGGTAAATGTATTTCATCTAGACATTTTGATGCTATTGCTGCAGGAACTTGGCAGATCCTTGCGCCAGGTAAATATAATGAACTTCTAATTCCAAATACTCATTTTATTCCGTGGGTAAATACTAATGATTTTAGAGCGTTGATAGAAAATGAAGTTTTACGAAAGTCACTTTCAATTCAAGCTTTCGATGATTTAAGCCAAAATCACTCTTACGGAATGAGAGTCAATACAGTTTTGCGCGAAATAGGATAAATTCTCCCTATGTGCGGTATATCTGGCGTTATTTCTGAAGAGATATCACCAAATGTAAAAAATAGATTTCCAATCCTTTTTGATAATTTGGCACACAGAGGACCGCACGGCAGCAAAACAACTGAAGGTTCATTTGTTAATTCTGGAAAAATAAATTTTATTTTTGGTCATCATCGATTAGCCATTGTTGATCTAGATTCAAGAGCAGATCAGCCATTAGTTTCAGATAAAGGCTCGAAGTTGATTATTAATGGTGAGATATATAATTCAAAACAACTACGAATAAAACTAAAACAATCTTATAACTTTAAAACTACTTCAGATTCAGAAGTTGCACTCGCGGTTTTGGAAGTTTATGGGTTAGCTGGAGTCGCAATGCTTGATGGTATGTTTGCATTTGCTTTCTACCCTGCCGGAGATTCAAGCATCTGGCTTGGCCGAGACAGACTTGGAATTAAGCCGCTTTATTTCGCGAAAGCAAATGACGATGTCTGGTTTTCTTCAGAAGCTAAACCTCTCGCAAAAGCCCTAGGAAGAACTCTTGATGAGATTGGCGTGAATGAATGGGTTCAGTACCAATTTCAAGTTTCTGATCGAACTTTTTTTAATGGAATTAGTTCAGTACCACCCGGGCATGTATTAACCATTAAAGATGGCAGAATTAAATCTAGAGAGTATTGGAATATCGAGAACCATCTTGCAGGAAACAACTTAAGTAAATTATCTCTTGAAGATGCAACTATAAATTTGCGGGATTTACTTGAAAAATCGGTAGATCATCATTTAATGGCTGATGTGGAAATTGCCACGATAACCTCCGGAGGAATGGATAGCTCATCGGTTTCAGCCTTTGCAGCAAGTGGCGTAAAGGCTGCATTTATGGGTCGCTACCTTGAAGATGGCTATGATGAATTTGAATACGCCCGTGCTGTTGCACGCAAAGCAAATTTGGATCTTCAAGTTATTGATATTTCATTAGAAGATTTCTTCGGCGCACTTCCGTTGGTTGCATCATCACTCGACTATCCTGTAGCAGGCCCTGGTGCAGTTGGTCAGTTTCTTGTTTCAAAAGTAATAGCAAAAAGCCATCGTGTGGTACTTGCTGGAACGGGAGGAGATGAACTCTTCCTTGGTTATACGCGAGATCGTTTCCCTTTATGGGCTAGCCAAAAATTAGCTAACGGAGAAGTAATTGATGCAAACAAAATACCAGAAAATGCAAAAGGTTATGAGGAGTTATTTAATAAGTTTGTAATTGGTGGTGGTGCTAACTCACCAATTTCCGGATTTCTTACATCTATTTCTCGAAGTTCTGGTAGTAACTCTTTGCTTTCAATCCCAGATCACCGACGTAATGCTGTCGAAGCAGAGCTTCGGGCATTTATTGCGCCCTCTGGAGGAGAGTCACCAACTGAGGTGCATGATTCACTTTTACGTTATGAAATTGCACGATTCTTACCAAGTTTGCTTCAGGTAGAGGATCGAATGTCTATGGCCCATGGACTTGAGTCTAGAGTCCCACTATTAGATTTAGCGCTGGTTGAGTTTGTACTCTCCTTGCCACTACACCTGCGGATGTCAGGGACAAATCCAAAGGATATTCTCCGAAATGCTATGAGTGATCTTCTTCCCGCTGAAGTTGTTAAGCGAAAAGATAAAATGGGCTTTCCGGTACCAATTATCTCTTGGCTCAAGAGAGATAAATCTGGCCAGGTAGATGATCTTCTAAACTCGTTAGCGGGCCGTGAATTACCCGGAGTGAGCATTAATGTAAAGAATATTACAAAATTTCAGACGCATATAGATGCTCGTGAGCTTTGGGGTGGCTTGCTTCTTGAATCTTGGCTGCGTTCGCTAGAGTAACCTTAACTGTGAGGAAATTACTGTGAGAGTACTTATAACTGGTGGTGCTGGGATGGTTGGCTCCCATGTCGCCGAGCTTCTAGAAGCTCGCGGAGATGAAGTCATAATTGTTGACAACTTTGCTACTGGTCGCTCGGAACACTTACTTAACCTTAAAACTCAATACAAATTTGAAGATTCAATAGCAAATGAATCTTTGTATGACCAATTGTCAGCTCAATTTTCAAGTATCGATGTAATTGTTCACACCGCGGCATCTTTTGCTAACGGCAATGATTGGTCAGATCATATTAATACCAACGTTCTAGGCACGGCATTAATTACTAGACTAGCGCAGAAATTTAACTGCAGGTTAATCTATTTTCAAACTGCACTTTGTTACGGTGATAACCCAACCATTCAACCTGTTCCATTGGAATATCCCCGCCAGCCGATGGGTTCAAGTTATGCGATATCAAAAACTGCTGGTGAGTTTTATATTGAGCAAAGCGGGGTTGACTTTGTCACCTTTAGACTCGCAAACATAGTGGGTCCTCGTAATCTATCCGGGCCGTTACCAATTTTCTATAAGAGAATAAGTGCAGGCGAAAAATGTGTAATAGCGAATGCAAAGCGTGATTTTATTGATGTAAGAAATCTTGCAACAGTAGTGCTTCAAGCAATAGATGGGCGGGGAACTGGCGCATATCATTTCTCCTCAGGAAAAGATGTTCAGATAATTGATTTATATAAACAAGTTGTATCTGCCATGAAATTAGACTCTGAACCTGAATTTGATTTTCAGGAAAATACCGCTGGGGGCCCGCCAAGTATTTTGTTAGATCCAACTAGAACTTACACTGATTTTGATATGCCAACACTAAATTTAATTGAAGATACTGTTTCAGGAGCAATTTCTTACTACGAGGAATTTGGTGTAACACGTGAAGTTACTCATTTAAAGCGAGTTTAATTTGGAAAAATACCGAGTTCTGCTTGTTGGAGGGGCTGGAACCCTTGGCTCAGATATTCTCTCTTCTAATTTACCTAATTTTACATTTTTCGTAATTGATGATTTTAAAGAATCAACACTGACTGAAATCGAAGTTTCAAAATACTGTGAATATAAAAATGCTAATGCTGCAGACCGTGTGGCAGTGCAAGAGGTCTTCTTAAAGTTTAAACCAAATGTGGTGATATACCTAGCTACAACCGTCTCTAATGATCAAAACCGTGCCCTAGAATCTAATGTTTTAGGTCTAAAAAATGTAATTACTGAAGCTTCTGATAATGATTTTCCTCACTTCATTTATATTCAATCTTTTTTAACCCGAGAAACAAACCAATCGATAACTGAAAAAACTCCTAAAGCTTCATATGATTCATATTCAACCTGGAAGTTAGCTGGTGAATTTCTTTTGTCTTCCTACCATGGAAAGAAGACTACAATTATTCTTTCGAGTGTCATAAGCCCGCTTATTTCTGTGGGTGCGATTCCAGCCTTTGTTAAGAAGATTCTAGCTAATGACCCGATCACAATTACTAAAACATCTAGAGACTACCTAAATCCCCAATCATTTATTGACGCACTAGAGATTATCATTGTAGACAAACTTGAAATTTCAGAAATAGTAATTGGAAGTGGTATCGAAATAACCACTGAAGAAATACTTCGCCAGGTCTCTTTGGGACTAAATATTAACTCAGACAAACCTGAATTTGAATTGATAGATCCAAAACCAAGTGATCCAAAAAGAATAATTTTAGATTCTAAATTATTTCAAGAGTTAACTGGCTGGAAGCCAAGTTTAACTATAGATAAGCAAATAAATAAGATTATCGAAAGTTTGAAGTTAAAAAAAGAAGTTGAAGTACGATTGCACCATTAGGAGGGTTATGAAGCATTCAGTTGTAATTGGTGGGGCTGGGTTTATAGGCTCTTGGACAGTTGATGAAATTCTTAAAGACTCGGACGTCCATGTAACAATAGTAGATAATCTTATTTCAAGTGAACAAAGCAATATTTCAAATGACCCTCGGGTTAAATTTATTAATGGGTCAGCCTCCAATATTGATGTTCTTAAATCTATCCCAGGCAAGATTGATTACGTGTACCAACTTGCATGTTTCCATGGTAACCAGAATTCAATTGCTAGACCACTAGATGATTTTGAAAACGGCCTTAAAACAACTTTAGTAACCCTTGAATGGGTAAAACAAAATCATCCAAATGCGCGAGTAATTTATGCAGGTGCAGGGTGTGCAGTTGCAGAAAAAACTTGGGGTACGCCGGTTCCAACTTCAGAAAAAGACGCTACGAGTTTACTTCACGACAGCCCATATTCGATTTCAAAAATTACAGGAGAGATGTACTGTTCCTATTACGCTCTTCAGCATTCCATTGATGTGATTAGAGTGAGATTTCAGAATGTCTATGGTCCTAGAGAAATATTAGGTGCTGGTGATTGGCGTGGTACAGACAGCACTATTTGGCGAAACGTAGTTCCAACTTTTATCTACCGTACTCTTAAGAATCAAAAAATCGATGTAAACCCAAGTGCTTCAAGGGATTTCATATATGTAGAAGATTTAGTTTTTGGAATTTCTTTAGCCAAAGATAAGGGTCAATCAGGATCTGTTTACAATCTCGGCTCTGGAAATGAAGTTATGATTTCAGAGCTAGCAGAAAAAATCATTAAAGAAACGAGTAGTCAAAGTAAATATGAAGTAAATTACAATAGATCGTGGGATAGAAGCGGAAGAAGAGTTGCAAATATGGAAAAAACTCACAATGAAATAGGGTTTACGGCTCAAACTTCAATTGATGAAGGTGTCTCTAAAACAGTTGATTGGTTCAAAAGCAATCTGGACTTAATTGAAGAGTGTATAAATAGAAATGTTCATAATGTACAACATGATTAATTAATACATGAGAATTGCCTTTTTAGTAATTCGAAATAAGTTCTCAGCTAACAATGTTACCGAATTCATTGACGCAGTGAAGAAATACTCAGTAAATGAGATTCATGAGATTAATCCAAAATCAAATGGATACTTCGAATTTGATCTGAACAATTACGACTGTATTTGCTTGCATTACTCAACCATAGCTTTTCCAATGAGAATTTTACGCCCATTTTCCGAATCATTCAGGGTTAAAATGGAAAAATTTATAGGTATAAAGATTGCATTTGTTCAAGATGAGCAGAGAGCTCTATTGGATCGAATTCATTTTTTTAACTTGATAGGACTGAACCATCTTTTTTCATCATCAGTCGAAGAGAATCTTCAACACCTCTATCCGAGAAAGGATTGCTTATTCACAACTTCCTCAATCATGACTTCATACGTCGTTCCTGATAGAGGTATGGAAAAAATAAATATTAGGAATAATAGAAAATGGGATTTAGTTTACAGAGGGCGCAAATTGCCAGAATGGTTCGGCGAGATTGCAATAAATAAAAAGGAGATTGCAAACAACTTAATCAATAAATTGAATTCAGAGAAGTTAAAGTACAACATTTCAAGCTCAGAATCTTTAAGAATTTATGGTAAGCATTGGTATCATTTTCTTTATCTTGCAAAATCTAGTTTGCTCACTCCGTCTGGAAGCCGAATAATCGATATGGATGGTAGGTATCTTGAGAAATGGGTAAAACCAGATATGCCAAAATTGTATACAGGTGAGCCTCTTGATTTAGATAATCAGGTTCTGTCTCCTAAAGTATTCGAATATGCGGAATGGGGATCCTTAATAATAAGTGATAATCTAATTCCGATAAACAGATTTATTGCAGGTCAACATTATTTCTTAATTGATAAAGACTATTCAAACTTAACATCACTAGTAGATATTCTAGAAGATGATACGATTAGGTTCAGTATGATCGAATCAGCCAGAGAAAAATTAATAGAGAGCAACGATTACTCCTATAAAGTTTTATTAGGACACTTTGACAAAACTATTTCAAATTATTCAGATATTACGAAGTCCAGTTATGCAAGTAATTCGATTGGAAATTCAATTCAATTCAACACTATTAATTTTAAGTGGTTGATTCTCATGCAACTTATACCTACAATTTTATTTAATGGGACAATTTGGTTTGTGAATAACTGTGCGAGAGCTTTCAACGCTATAATTAGATTAGGGTCGATTAAATGAACCAAGATTATCAATTTGACGCGCAAAATCGAAAATTTTGGAATGAAATATGCGGAACCACGTTTGCTGAATTAAACAACATTGAGTTAAAAGATGTGAGTCAGTTGTCGTTATTTGATAAATTGTATTTTGAATTTTACCCATACCTTTTTGATGAACTCGATTGGGTTTTAGAAGGAGCAAAAAATTGCGTAGAAGTTGGATTGGGAGCTGGCACAACATCTAGATATTTAGCATCACGGACAAAAGAGTATTTAGGAATAGATATTTCAGATGCCAGTTGCAATTTTGTTAGGTCGAGTTTTGAATTTTTACAACTAATGGGAAAATTTGAAAATCGTAGTATTTTAGATTCAATTAGCGTTGAAGAATTCAACAGATTTGACTGTGCTGTAGCAATTGGCAGCCTTCACCATACAGGGGACCTAGATGTTGCACTAAAGAATTTAGAGCTGATGGTAAAGCCAGGGGGTAGACTCCTGATTATGATTTATAACTACGCACAACCAAAACGAATTTTACATAATCCATTACTGTTTGTTGCTAATAAACTGAACGTTGTACAAAAGAGACAATTTTCTTTTGTAGAAAAAAGCGAATTCATTAGGAGAGCTTCAGATAAGAATACTAAAGGTGATTCTGCTCCACTTACTATCTATTCATCGAAAGATTTTTTTATGCATGGAAAAATTGTCAAGTATTCTTGCACGCTTAAGAATTCTCACAAGCTAGGGTATAAATCTGTTTATATTCCAAGGAATTGGGCTCTCAAGTATTTTTCTTCTATATTTGGAACTGATATATATGCGCGTGGCATAAAGTTAGAAAACTCGAATAGTTAGCTCAATTCTATTCGATTTTAATTTTTTCTATTAAATCAAAAAATAATACTCACAAACCTACGGGTTTTATTCCTTCGACTAAATTGATTCTAAATAACCAACAAATTCTTTGGCATTAGACTCTATGTTCAAATACTTTGTAGCAAATTCAGTTGACAGTCTGGAATACTCCAAGATCAATCTAGGGTTATCTAAAAGATTCTTGATAACATCATAAATAGAAGTAGTGTCTGCTTCGATAAATGGCCAAACATCAATTGAGAAATTCCTTAAATAATTTATTTTCCACTCCTTATTAAAGTAACAAATTACTGGTTTTCCTAGAGCTATCCCCTCCAAAGACGAAGAACCCCAGTGACCGTATATCAACTGATCTATAACAAGATCTGCCTGAGCTTGAATATATCTCATATTTTTTATATGGACGGATTCAGTATTAATCAACTCACAGTTATAACCTTCATTCTTCAATTTTGCGACAGCATTTATCACATACTTGCTTCCCTTTATATTCTTATCATTACTTTCTCGACCCTGTAAACTTGTTGAATGAAGAATCCTGAAACTACCATTTTTTGGTAAAAGAAATTCGTCTGGAATCATAATATTGGAATTGAAAATATCCAAATCAAATGATTTCCATTTTAAGTTTTTTAATTGATTTAATTTTGAGTTGGTAAATCCTAATCCAATAACCAAATCAACATACTTATTCACTAAACTCAAATTCTTAATATTTGATTCTTCGTCGCATCTGTCAAAAAACCCGCAATTGCCACAGATTTTCCCATTATCGAACAATGAAAATGCTTTTTTTGTGAATTCGTCCCTACATCCAGATGGCAAGTAGATGATTTTTTTGCTAAATAATTTTAAAAACATAAAAAGTGGGTCGTACTCAGTATTTATGCCTAATTTCTTAAATGTGTTTGAAAAGTTAGGAGGTCGGCCGTAATAAAATATATATTTATATTTTGGGATGTTAATGAGAAACCAAATTAGGTAGTTTATCTTAGGATTCTTTGTGTATTTAGGTGCTGAGATTACTTCTTTTTCAGAATACAGCAAATTTTTAGGATAAGAATCAGATACGAATATATCAGCTTTCCATCCTAATTTTTGAAGCTCAGCTCGATAAAAAAAAGTACAATGGTAATCAGGATTATGAAAAATTATGCTCTTAGCGTACTTTTTAAACATTGTTCACGCCATACACTAATTGTCTAGTTTTGTTTAATCCGCAGTGCATCAGCGCATCTATAATTGATAAGCCAGCTACAAACTTTTCATTCTCAATCTGAGGATAAGCTATTGCATTATAATTTTGATATACGATATTGATACGGTTCAACTCAAATATTTTAGTATCTAAATATTCAGAGGATCCGGCTCCGCAAAGATATGTATTACCATCGACGCTTTTTACAAGCGAGCAAAGCAAGTGATTTGATTTTCCATTTTTTACGAGACTTGAAGATGTAATCAACGTTTGGTCGGATATCTCTAATAATCGCATTATTGATGCAATCAGATGAATATTAAAACTACTTAATAGTTCTGTCTCATACTTAAATGATTCCAATAAAAAATCATAGATCTGTGAAAAGTACCTGGATTTCAAATAGCTTTTTCGAATTTGCTTTAAATAGGATTCTTTCCAATTATTATTTTGTGCAAATCTAATCTCATTAATGTTTTTTGTTCCCGAAAAGTTACGATTAATAGGTATCGTTGCCCATTTACTCTCCCCGTTATTGAGAATGAGGTTACGGTTAGTCCAGACACCGCCAGTTTTCGGGTACTGAACATCGTCGAGCAAAATGAATACGTCGGACATAATTATTTTATTAAAATATCCAATCCAAGGTAAAAAATTTGGTTGATGGATGCCAACCGTTTTAGCTGTCTTCACAATTTATCACTTTCTCTAATTCGTAATTTTCCTATTTCATTTATAGACAGATATTCACTGATAATAATTAATCGACCATTTCTGTCTTTATACCGTGCTCCTGGCCACGGGGAAACTAATCCACGAATTAGATTGTGTATCTCTTCGTCACTGTAAGACCAGTCAAATAAACCATCATCTGGTACACGTTTTTTATAAGGCTTCAAATTCAATTCTTTTGCAGGATATGGCGTCATCTTCGAAAATAAATAATCAGATAAAATCTGTGGGCCTTTCTTTATGATTGATTTACATATTTTTTCACGAACTGTTAGTGCCGTGTCAGCTGGATCGACCAGTAAACTCCATTCACCAATAATTGGACCGGAATCGACCAAAAGACGAGCTTCATGAATTGTTACTCCGATTTCTTTCTCTCCATTAATTATTGCCCAATTCAGAACATTTGCACCTCTATAACTTGGAATTTTTCCTCCATGAATGTTGATAACTTTTATACCTGGAACATCAATAATTTGTGAGTTTAAGATTACATCGTAAGAGAACATAAGTATGATATCAATTCTTTCATTCTTGATAAACTCCAGTAAAACTTCATTGTGGTCATCTTGCGATTTCGTTTCCAGAATTGGAATATTTAATTCCTCAACAATTCTTTTACGTGTAAGTGTTGAAACCTTTCTTGAGAATAAAGCACCCATTATTTCAATTTCTAGACTATTGGCAATCAAATTCAATATTGGAATACCAATTTCATCGCCTAAAATTACTAACTTAATTTGAGTTTTACTCATGGTTCATCTTTAGATTCATTTAAATCTTTCATTTTTAGCATCAAGGATCAGTCTATTCTTCAAAGTTTCAATCATAATTGTTATCATTTGTTGGATTTCTTGGTCATTCTTATTAGCCTGAAAACTTTTTAGTTTATAACCGAAATCATTCAAATCTAGGGAATTTAACATCCAAAACTCCGGATGAACTAATAATTGTATTTTACTATAGTTATCAAATGTGCTTTGAAAATTCTCTCGAGGCTGCATGCAACTATCACTAATATATTTGAAGTTTCTTGCCTGCAGATTCAGGTCTAAACAATTTTTAGAATTCAATTCAGCATTGAATCCGTATATTGTGGGCTGATGTTGTGAATAAAAGTTAATCCCAGATCCAATTGTTTTGCCAAGCTTTAGCAGTTGATCTTCAAAGTTACAATAATTTGATATTGATGCATCGTAGTGAAGTCCAATTTGATGTCCTAGTGATGTGATTTCATTTAACAATGTTATAGATTGATTACTGGTTACATCATATAAAGGATTCCCAACCATCACCAAATATATCGAGTTAACTCCCAATGAATTTTCAATTATTGCCATTTTATGGGCTAAGTTCAAATCAAAATCTATATCGTGGCGCAGAAGTAATACTTTTTTCGCGCAATCTGAATCAGCTGAGAAAGTATATTCTTGCCTCGTAATATATTTAAGTAAATTCTCATAATTTTGAATAGTGAATAACATGTTTAACTTTTTACTACTTTTTTTGAGCACATATAAAGGCACCATACCTATGAGTGTCTTTCCCATAACGGTAAGAATCCGACTGAATTACTTGAAAATTCTCCAACATTCCCTCAACATTTGCAGGAGTGAAATGATGAAAATGTACACGATCTCGCCATAGTTCAAGTTTCTCTAGCCACACTAAAGTTGAGATAATAAGTATCCCCTTTTTTTTCAAAACACGAGTGCCTTCGCTAATTGCTAAATTATAATCAAAAATATGATCGAGTGAAGTATTGAACATCACTGTATCAAAAACTTTATCTTTAAACGGCAAAAATTCTGCCATTCCATTTATTGCTCCACTTTTATATTCTTTCAAATTTGGATCTAGGCCGATATAACGACAATTACTTGGTAGCAATTGGACAATGTCTGTTGGATCGTCACAGCCAATATCGAGAGTAAAACCTTTTGCGTTCACTAAAACTAATTCTAAACGTTTTAAATACTCTTTATACTTCAGCGAATTGTTATTCTCATTGTTTAGTTCAAGGTAATTCTTCAAACCAATAATTTCCAAATACAAGTCAATTTCAGTATTATTAAAGTATTCGCCTGTGAAATCAGGAATTAACTGGTCGTATCCATTTTTTAAGATGTCAACAGATTTTAAGTCGAGAAAGCTGGCAAATTCCTGCCCCACTTTCACTGTATCTACCATGTTAATTTCTTCTTGTAGGGCGTCGTAACTACGTGGTAAAAAGTGCATACTAAACTTTAACATACTTGAGGGTTAAATATTTGATTCCCAGTCTCCCGAAAAAAATAGTCTAGGCACATAAATTGTGCTAGTTAATAGCTTATTATCAGGAGCAATAGTAATTTGCTTTTCATTAGATATCAAAAATTTCGGTTTTAATTTATTATATTTAGCAATCCTATGAACAATATCTTGAAAATATAGTACCTCTGGGCCTCCGATATTGAATATTCCACTTTTTTTGTAACTAAGGAGTTGTTCTATGGCATTTACGACATCTAATACGTGAACCGGTCTAAGTCTGTCACCAAGATGCATGGAAGAATTTATTGATTCTTGTTTATTTATTTTATCGTAAAGTCTCGGCATAAGTGAAGATGAGTGCGCACCTTTACCGTACATCGTAAAAATTCTTAAAATATTTATTTCTATGTCTTTAGCATATTTTAACAATAGTTCTTCTGTTTTAATCTTTGAACTAAAATATGGGGACATTTCACCTAACTTTTTAATAGGAGAAATTTCTGACAACAATTCTTGACTATTTTCATAAATTCCACCAGTAGACATATAAATTATCTTTTGTAGTTTCGGTAAATAATTAACAAGCCAATTTATCGAGATTCCGTTAACACCTTCTAATTCTGATGGAACTGTTTGATCAATACTATTGGAGCGATATTGTGCACAGTAAATCAAGACATCAAAGTCATTCTCTATGTTAGTTAATGTCAAAGAATTACGTAAATCTAAACGTTTTCTTGTTGGACCTACGACTTCATATTTTTCTTTGAAATTAGAAAGTATGCTTGACCCTAATAAGCCGCTAGCCCCCAGAACAAGAATTTTCATAAATTATGATTTATCCAACTATTGAAACTTAAAAGTGACCAAATCAACAGTCTCCTATTTATAAGACCGGAAGTATGTTGATTGATTAAATTACTTGCGGCATAGAAATCAATATAATCATAAATAGCACAATCTTTATCGAGCAATGTGCTTACTATAAACCCTACGCTCTGAGATTTAAACCAAGTTGAGTCTGGTCCGGTAAACCCCTGTTTCTTCAGCCCTTTATCTAAATCTCCAATCCTACTTTTATAGATTGAGCGCAAAATAATCTTGCCATCTTTCGAATTGTCATAATAAATTAATTTCTTATCACCGATTATATTCTCGTCAATGCTGAAATGCTTTTTTAAGTTTATCAATTTTAAGTTTGTGGGACAAGACATTGCAAATTCGACAACGTCGTTATCTAAGAATGGCACTCTATTCTCAATAGAGTTTGCCATATGAATTTTGTCCTCAATATTCAGCAGCCCGTGTAAAAAGGTCTTACATTCTAAATATAGAGCTTTGTTTAAGAAACTACTTTCATCCAATATTTCACTTTGCTGTTGGTTCAACACTTTACTGAATATTTCCCTTGTATCCAAATCTTTAACATTTGCCCAAATTGGATTGAAAAAATTTTCTTTATTGTCATCTGAAATTAGCCGTTGCCAACTAGAGTAATAAGAATCTACATAATTTTCAAATTGTTGTCCGGGCTGCCCTTGGTAATACCGCCATGGATAACCAGCAAAGATTTCATCACCTCCCGTACCAGACAGAACTACTTTAACCTTCGACTTTGCAAGTTTTGCCGCATAAAGATTCGGGTAACTTTGCCCTACTCGAGGCGTATCAAGACAATGTGTAAGTTCATCAATGGAACTTTCCATGTTTTTAGAATTTATTTCAAATTCATAGTGATCTGTTTTCATTTCCTTGGAAAGCAGATTAGCAACATTTCGTTCATCGAAACCAAGTTCGGTGCCAGTAATATTGTTCATATCAAAACCCACTGTAAAAGTTTTTAGGTTTGCAGTGTTTTCAGCAGCAAAACTTGTGACAATTCCCGAATCTATGCCACTGCTTAAATAACTTCCTACCTCGACATCACTTACTAACTGGCGTTTAACAGATTGATTTAATAGAAATACTAATTCTTCTTCATACTCAACATCATTGACTGCTTCATTCTTACCTGTAAAATTGAAATCCCAGTAAATTTGCGGCTTTAAATTAGCATCAATACTATTTGTGTCTACTTCTAAAAAACACCCTGGATTTAGTAAGTGAACTCCAGAATAGAAAGTTCTATCTGAGAAAATATTTTGAAAAGTAAAATATTCAACTAGAGCTAGTTCGTCAAGTTTTATTCGATAATTTGGAAGATTTTTTATGGCTTTTTCTTCAGACGCAAAAACAAAAGCATTGTTTTCCAATAAAGTATAATAAAGTGGCTTAACTCCATAACGATCTCTTGCAATTATCATTCTACTTGTTAATCGATCATAGAACGATAATGCAAACATTCCATTAAATTTAAGTAATGCCTTTTTGCCCCAAAATATCAATGAAGTCAGCACTACCTCTGTATCCCCACTAGATTTAAAAGTAAATCCATTTTTCTCGAGTTCGCTTCTAAGTTCACGATAATTATAAATTTCCCCATTATAAACAAGAATATATCTTGAATTATTTGATTGCATTGGCTGTAATGAGTTATCACTTAAATCAATAATCGATAGTCTCGTATGACCTAAGGCAACATTTTTGTCAATCCAACAACCTTCATTATCAATTCCTCGGTGTCTAAGATTCACAATCATCAGATTAATTAATGCACTATCGAAATTCCTATCTTTGTCTTGGATTAATCCAGCTATTCCGCACATATAAATTTATCCAAGATATTTAAACTATTTTCGCCATTGAATTAAATCCATAATTCCATCAGTCAAACTAATTGAGTGCTCAAAATTAAGCAAGGCTTTGGATTTATTAGTAGACCCAATTCGATTCTGTACAAGTCTTCTAGAATCCGCTTCAGCATATGGTTTATAGATTACTTTTAATCTAGAATTAGTTAGGTTCAATATTAAATTACATAAGTCACCTATAGTTGTTTGAATACCTGTTCCAACATTAAAATTCTCATCATTCACATTTGACGTCATCGCACAAATATTTGCCCTGGCGGCGTCACGCACTGATATAAAATCATATGCTTGAGTTCCGTCGCCATTGATTTCAGGAGTTTCATTTTTTTCTATTTGGTTTAACAAAATAGGAATAACTCCAGTATAGGCTGCAGTTTGATCTTGGAATGGGCCATAAACATTCATATACCTAAGCCCTACATATGCTAGGTCATATCTATCATGGAATGCCCTGCACATAGCTTCTCCGGCAATTTTTGTCGCACCATAGAAATTCCTATTGTTTAATGGATGTTCTTCCGTCATCGGGATCTCTACTGCATTTCCGTAAACAGATGCAGAAGACGAATAGACCAGTCGCTTTATTTTATTTTTTACACATGCCTCTAGTACATTAAAAGTGCCGTTTATATTCACCTCAAAGGCGGTTCTAGGATAATCCTTGCAATGGAGAAGCCACATGGCTGCTAAATGGAATACACCGTCTATTCCTTGCATTGCTTTATCTAAAATATCAACATCTCGAACATCTCCACCATCTGGAAATACCGAACATCTAGGATCTTTGATTTGCTCAGAAATATTTGAAATCTTTCCTCTAGCAAAATTATCATAAATGACAACTTCTTTAACATCATGCTTTAATAACTCAGTAACGACATGGCTTCCGATAAACCCAGCTCCACCGATTACTAAAAATCGCTTACCTTTGATTTCCATTAGAATTTTCCTTTAGTCAAATTTCCAAATTTAAAGAAATCAATGTCACTTGGCATTTTTTCATTAGAATAAAAGTTTCTTCCATCAAGTAATTTTGTGCCTTTTGAGAATTTCTTAAAATCGATTTCAGAAAATTCGCGGTGATTTGTGTGCAAAATAACAGCGTCAAATTCTTTTGACAAATCTTCCTCATATTCAAACCCTATCTCATTAATTTCATTTTTCGTGTAGAAAGGATCTATGGCAAATACTTTAGCGCCAGAATCAACCAAAAGATTTTTTAACTCGATAGCCCCTGAAAAGGCAATCTCCTTAACATTTGCTCGATAACTTATCCCTAGAATCAGGACCTTAAGATTTTTTAATGTATTAAAACTCTTTAAGATCTCATTTATGAAATACTTTGGCATTTGTGAATTTGTTTCTCGAGCTTTTCTTACAATAGAAGCCTCGGGGTCTGACCATAGGTAAAACTGTGGATAAATTGGAATACAGTGCCCACCTACTGATATTCCAGGCTGATGAATATGTGAAAACTTTTGAGAGTTAGACGAATCAATAACTTCGTATACATCAACACCAATTTTGTCTGCATACATAGCAAATTGGTTAGCCAATGCAATATTAACGTCACGATATGTAGTCTCTGCTAACTTTACAAATTCTGCACTCTCAGTACTTTCAACCGCCCAAACCCCATTAGGTTTTGGCAAATCTTCTCTTATGTCGAAATCAAGGACTTGTGTATAAAAATTCACTCCCATATTTGTGCACTCTTGTGTAATGCCACCTACAATCTTTGGATATTTTCTTAAATCTTCAAAAATTCGACCCGTAAAAACTCTCTCTGGTGAGAAAACTACATTGAAATCAATCCCAGCTTTTAGCCCAGATTGCTTTTCCAATGATGGAACAAAGCGAGTTCTAGTCGTTGCAATTGGTAAGGTGGTTTCATAACAAATTAATGATCCCTTTTTTAGATTTGATCCAATCAAGGCTGTTGCTTGATCCATTGCTGAAAACTCTGGCTCTGCTTGATCGTTAACAAATAGTGGCACAACAATTACAACAACATCAGCATTCTTTATGCCTTCCGCATAATCTATGGTGGCTTTTAGTAGTCCTTTGCTTACAACATCTGCCAAATACTCTTTTAAATTCGCCTCTTCTGGAAAAGGTTCTAGTCCTTTATTTATCAACTCAACAGTTTTTGGATTTATATCAATACCTATAACTGTATTTCCTTTTTTAGCATATTGGACTGCCAGGGGTAGGCCAATTTTTCCCATACCAACAACTGCTATTTTCATAGTTTTACCAAACTCTTATTTGTATAGCTTTCAATAATTGCATCTGCAATTTTTACTGTGGTAGTTCCCTCTTCTAAAGAGACTATATTTGATGGCTTTCCTAATACCGCATCCCGGAAATTTTGATGCTCAACAACCAAAGGCTCTGGCTTTGCAAAAGCTAGGATATGAACATCACCTTGAGTTACGCCGCGAAAGTGGGCCAACTCAGATTGTGATATTTCGATTTTGCCGTTTTCATAAAATGTTAGATCTGCTCGAAGGGTATCGGCAACAAAAGTACCTTTTTCACCTGTAATAATAATCTTTCTTTCCTTTAATGGACTTAACCAGTTAACCAGATGGCTAACAACTATTGAATCCTCAAGTAAACCTGATACTGAAATCAAATCCTCATGCTCTCTGCCAGAACGAAATGCAGCGTTAGCACTTACTTGGAGATACTTCTTACCAGTAATCCAAGATGTTAGATCGATATCGTGGGTTGCTAAATCTTTTACTACGCCAACATCAGAGATACGAGATGGGAACGGTCCCTGACGCCTTGTGGCTACTTGGTAGATAGTGCCTAATTCACCAGCTAAAACTCTTTTGCGTGCTTCTTGGAGCGCAGAGTTAAATCTTTCAATATGACCTACAGCGCCAATAACCCTTGCAGCTTTTGCAGCATCTCTGATTTTTACCGCAGAGGCATAAGTATCTGCGATTGGCTTTTCAACAAGAAAATGTATTCCATTGGCAATTAGCTGAGAGGCGATCTCTTCATGAAAAGCAGTTGGCGCCGAAATTACACAATAATCAACCCCAAGTTTTATTACCTCATCAACACTGTTGAGAACTTTAATTTGTGGTAACACTTTTTGAGCATCACCTTGCGGATCGGCCACTGCAACTAGTTCAACACCCTCTAAATTAGATAAAACCCGGGCATGATTGGTGCCCATCATTCCTAAGCCAATAATTGCTGTCCGTAGCTTAGGCATCAATTTCCTTGACTAATGAATTAACAGTGTTAATAACTCGCTTTAAATCACTGCCAGTTAGTGATGGGTGAACTGGCAGTGATAAAACAGTTTCTGTTGCCAGTTGAGTTTGAGGTAGTGATAGTGGGCTATTAAATGAAGGAAGTTTGTGAACCTGAGTCGGGTAATAAACGCTATTTCCAATACCAGCCTTACTTAATTTATCAGCAAAACTATCCCTATTTTTTGGAACCCTAATTGTGTACTGATGAAACACATGGGAAAAGCCAGTTGGAATAATTGGAGTGATCACATTTTGTAGCTGATCAGATAATTTCATTGCATTATCCTGCCGTTTTTTGCTCCATTTTAAAAGGTGTTTTAGTTGAACCCGGCCAATTGCAGCATGAATATCAGTCATACGTAAATTAAAACCGACAATCTCATTTTGGTATCGCTTCTCCATACCCTGGTTTCGATAAAGGCGAGCAAGGCGAGCAGCTTCTTTATCTTTGAAGACAATCATTCCGCCCTCGCCAGAGGTCATATTTTTTGTTGGGTAAAAAGAAAATGCAGCAGCATCACCAAATGTGCCTACTGGCTGACCGTTTATTGAAGCGCTATGGGCTTGAGCAGCATCTTCAATAATTAGAAGGTTATGTCGCTTAGCTATCTCAACAATTTTAATCATATCTGCCGGTAATCCATAAAGGTGGACTACCTGTATTGCTTTAGTACTTGGCGTAATTGCACTTTCAATTAAATTTGGATCCATGTTATAGGTATTGATATCAATGTCTACAAAAACTGGCTTTGCACCAGTTAGCGCTACTGAGTTTGCTGTTGCTGCAAAGGTGAATGAGGGAATGATTACCTCATCTCTGGCACCGATTCCAAGACTTAATAACGCAAGGTGAAGTGCAGAGGTGCCTGAGTTAACTGCTACACACTCTCTTTCATTTACTAATTGTGAAAACTCTCTTTCAAATGCCGCAACTTCAGGGCCTTGAGTTAAGTTGCCAGAGCGTAAAACTTTATTTACTGCCCGTCTAACATCGGCACCAATAATTGGCTTTGCAATTGGAATCTGTGAACTCTTCATTGCCCTGCTTCAATCAAATTTAATCCCTTAAGTTCATATAACTCACCCGAGGTAGGACATTTAAAGGAGGTTGGGGATTGTTCAATTAACCTAACCCCTGATTTACCTACCCAACCAATCTGTTTAGCTGGCACACCAACTACTAATGCATAATTTAAAACATTATCAGTCACAACCGAACCTGCACCTACCATTGCCCACTCACCAATTTGAACTGGTCCAACACATACCGAGCCTGCACCAATTGATGCACCTTGATTTACTACCACTCCAGCCTGCTGCCAATCACTGGCACTCTTCTGAGATCCATCAGGATTAATCGCTCTAGGGTTGTGATCATTTGTAAAAATCACACCAGGTCCGATAAATACACCTGCATTAATAATTGCTGGTTCATAAATTTGAGCGTTATTTTGTATCTTTGAGTTACGACCAACAGTAATTCCTGGCCCAACATAAACATAACTACCAATAATTACATTCTCACCTAAAGTTACATCTTCTCTAATTCTTGCGTAATCCCAGATCTTTGTGCCATCACCAATCGATGCTGATTCAGCAACTATCGCTGTATCTGAGGTAAAAGAGGCGCTCATTATCACTCATAACTCTTAAGGTTGTGCTCAGTATAACTAGGCAGAGTATAAAAGGTTAGTTAATCAACTTATCGGGCATCTGCTGCATAAATATATGCCCGCCTTCACATAGATACTGCTTTTCTTGACCTAGTAATCCCTATAAACCACTTGCTAACTACTTACTTGATTTTAACTGCAGATTTTTGAAGGCGATCACATATTGCAACTGCAATATCATCACCGGTAGGGGGGATTACAAATACATTATCAAGTTTTTTGCTATCGGCAAGACGAAGTGATTGATATAAAATCTTGGCATACTCTTCATTGTTTGCCGGGCTCGCTAATCTGACTGCACCAGGTGGTGTTGGAAAATTATCTAAAGCAATAAAACCATCTCCTGCCTTGGGTTTGCCAACCAAATAAACCTTGGCTAGAGGTGCGTAGTGAGACTCTAATAAACCAGATGCTTTTATTTGATTACCAAAAGTATTAGCTACCGTTTCAATTGAGATATCTAGTAACTGATTGATCATGGCAGCTGTGATTGCACCAGGACGTAAAATGGTAGGAGTACTTTGTGTGCAGTTTATTATGGTTGACTCAACGCCGACCAAAGATGGACCACCATCTAGGATTAAATCCTCTTTACTTAAGTAAGCACCTAACTCAACCTCAACATCTTTTGCAGTAGTAGGTGAAACCTTGCCAAATCTATTTGCACTAGGGGCTGCAATTCCATCCCCACCTTGAGATTCAAACTCTTTAAGTAAGGCTAAGGCAACAGTGTGTGCTGGCACCCGAAGGCCAACATTGTCTTGTCCGCCGGTAACAAAATCCTTTGCTAGCACTGTTCTTGGCAAGATTAATGTCATTGGCCCTGGCCAAAAAGATCTGGCAAGTTTTATTGCGTACTCTGGAATTTCACTTGCCCACTTATCTAACTGCGCAGCGGATGAGATGTGAACAATTAATGGATGGTCTGCTGGTCTGCCCTTAACTGAATAGATCCTGGCAACCGCATCTTTATTGCTGGCATCGGCTCCTAATCCATAAACAGTTTCAGTTGGGAATGCCACCAACTCTCCTTTTTTAAGGGCAATAGCTGCGTCCTTAATTGTCGATGCTGTGCAGTTGGAGATGATGCTCATATAGGTAATTGTCGCACTTGAAAAAGCCAAAAAACTCCGCTTATTTTTTATTAGTTTTGCCCAACTTAAATGACCCGATACCCTTACCTCTCCACTGTCCCCATCGTCTAGT
>Ga0164295_10000550_pt1 | contig 31911 bp, 29 predicted proteins | sample GEODES006metaG_FD_111798 | JGI IMG/M metagenome (GOLD analysis project Ga0164295, IMG submission 111798) | Oligotrophic lake water microbial communities from Sparkling Lake, Wisconsin, USA - GEODES006 metaG | ecosystem: Environmental > Aquatic > Freshwater > Lake | place: USA: Sparkling Lake... | reverse complement strand
GCCATTGGACATACGCTCAAAATCGACGCTCGTGGCGCGAGCTTCCGCTACCGCCCAAATGCCCTTGATTCCGAATGAAACGTATTCAACCTCAAACTTTGTGCCGTTGCCATCAACTGTGATGACCTGATCGATCATCACATTGGGTCCACCCACGGAAGTGATGGCTTGGGTGGCCAATACTGTGCCTTGCTCTGTTGCCTCAGGAATATTGTGGTTTATACGCATCTTGCCCAGGGCGCCGCTCTCACCTGTGACAGTGAAGGCTGTTGGAACTCCTTCTGAATCAAGGCCAGGCCATGAAGCCTTTGCACCCTTGATATAGACACCAGAGACCATCGTTGAAGACTTCTTGGCAGGCATTGAGATAGATGGCGCAGGGGAAGCTGCCTCTGCTGTGGCAGAAGGAGCAGCAACCTTTGCTGTTGAATCCTGTGGCGCGACAGATGGCAATACGCCTTCTTGGCCAGTGAGTGAGTTAAAGCCTAGAAAAGCAGTGACTACCAATAACAATGAGAGTGCGACCTTAGAAGACTTAGCTGCAAGATCTGCTGCCTTTTTATAGGTGGTTGAAAGCATGTCGAGGGCTGTGAGGCCGCGCTCGTGATCGATAACAAGTTCTGAAAGAACGCGGCGAAGGGAAGTGCGGGCGCGAGAAACAGTGTGGCGCACTGCAGATTCCTTGATTCCAAGCTCTGCTGCGATCTCTGAAGTTGAACGACCTTCCATCTCCCACATAACAAGCGCAGCGCGCTCTGCAGGGGATAGGAGAGCCAGAGCCTGGCGAATGATTGCTGCATCTTCAGCCTGTGAAAGAACCTCTGAGTGATCGCCTGATACCTGCCATGCAGCTTCAACCTCAGCCTGGGCATCATCTAATACAACGAGGTTTGGACGGCGCCCTTCCATGCGGAAGTAGTCGATGCAGAGGTTTTCAATGGTTCGGTGGAGGTATGAGAGAGCGTGCTCTGAAGACTCCAGCTCAGGGGCAGCCAACATGAACTTAATAAGTGAGTCTTGGGTAATCTCCTCAGCCTTAGCTGAGTCTTTCAATACTCGATTGGCATGTGAGAGTAGCTCTGAACGGTGCTCAGTGTAAAAAGCACCCAGTTCAGCAACTGTCCATACGCTAAGTGCCACTTGAGTGATCCTTCTTTAACCGGTTTTGTCTTGAAGAGCTCAGCCGTCGCTGCCTCTATCTCCTACTACGAATCCCATCCTAGATTGTCGCGGGGATAGGACAAAACGGACATTTCACTTACTATCACCAATTTGGTCGCTTTTTCCCAATATCGTCGTTTGAGCTCGAGCCTAAAGCCCCATCAATTGAGCTTGGCGATCGAAGTCAGGCACTGCATTTCTAACCTCATCAAAAGTTCCGACAGCAATTACCTCTCCCGCCGCCATATACAGAACATGGTCTGCTTTCCGAACTGTAGAAAGTCGGTGAGCAATCAGTACAACCGTAACCTTCCCAGAAAGCTGATCCAGTGATTTAGTAATCTCTGATTCAGTGGAGCCATCTAGCGAACTTGTCGCTTCATCAAGAACTAATAAAAGCGGTTTAGTGAAGAAAGCCCTAGCGATGCCGAGTCTTTGTTTCTGCCCTCCACTTAATCTCGTGCCTCTTTCACCTACGGGAGTGTCGAGCTTGTTTGGCAACAGTTTCACAGTCTCAGATAGTTGCGCCGTCTCAAGTGCTGCCCATACCAATTCGTCAGTAGCCATCTCTTCCGGGAAACCAAGAGCGACATTCTCTCTAAATGAACCATCAATAATTTTGACATCTTGGGGAACATAGGAAAAAACTCCAGGCCACTTTGCGATTGACTGTAAAGGTTGATTCCCGGAAATCGTGACACTACCTGTTGTTGGTTGTAACACCCCAAGTAATACATCGACAAGTGTTGTCTTGCCAGCACCGGATGGACCCACAATTGCGAGAGTTTCCCCTGGTTCAACGGTAAACGAGACCCCATGTAAGGCAGACGTACCGCTTCCTGGGTAAACTAATGAGACGTCTTTAATTTCAATTCGTGGTGAGAAACCGTTGTATTCGAAATCAGGTAACTGGTCCGATGAATCGAGTATCTGCAAATCTTCAAATTGCTCAAGCATGCTAAGTGTTGGGTCTGCAGCTCCCAGACTTGTTTTCATCTGAATTGCATTTTGTTGAATTCTCATCACCGCGGGAGCAATTCTGCTTCCAGAAGCCAAGAAGACCGCCAAAGTTGCAACGGCATGACGAGCATCTTGAAGCATAAACTGCGCCCCGGCAATCAGCACGGCTCCGATTACAATTCCAGATTCCAAAATGTATTTACTAACATTGGGCATAAACTGCGATTCGGCTAATACGTCAGAGAGGCGCAACCTTAATTTTTTTATCTCTTCTGCATAGTAATACCGACGGTTTCGTACGACTGACTCCCGATAAGACTCGAGTACTTCAACTATTTTTTGGCCACTCTCAATAGTTAACTCTGAATTTCTTCTACCGAGATCTTGCGCTTTAACATTCATAACCCAGTACAGAACAAACCCTAGGAGTCCAAAGAAAATGGAGGTTGTGGCGGCGATAACTGGATCCACATAAATGAGTCCTGTGAACAAGATGAGTAGGAGTGATGCATCAGCGAAAATAGAAATCGCGGTTCCTAGCACGCCAAGAGTGATAGCAGACACTCCAGTGGTAGTTGAATATAAGGTGTCTTGTGTCGATCTTCCCTGAACTGTAAGCAAAGACTGAGAAAGAAGTTTCGACATCAATTCTGATGTCACAACCGCTCCTCTTCTGCTTAAGAAATAAAAAATTCTACGGGTTACGAGGATTGAAAATATAGTTCGTGACACCAAAATCACGGTCGCAAGCAATCCTAAAATCGCTGCCTGGCTTTGAAAACTAAAACTGTCTAATTGAAGAAGTTGTAGAACCCACGAGACCCTATCTCCCGGTTTCTCCGATTGGACTCCTGTGACCGCTAATGCCCCAAGTACTCCGATTGCAGCCACTCCAACTAAATCAAGTAATCCCAAAAAAAATTGTAAGCAAACAACGGCTATAACTTTTTTCTTATCCCTGCGCGGAATGACCTTTAAAGCCCGCCGAACAGTAGAAGTTGACTTCAATGGAGAGGCCATCGATGGGACCCTTTCATGCAACCTCGAGAGCCGATGCTGAAGTCTAAATATATCGCAGTATGAATAACCATAGAGAAGGTCAATTACACGTTAGGGCTCGACTTATCGAATATTTTATGAATTTCCCCGTAGTATTGGCTTAAACAAAGGTTGGGGATTATTTTGTCAAAAGTATTGGTTGTTGGTGGGGCTGGATATGTTGGTGGGTCCCTAACGGATCAGGCTGTATCCGCGGGTCATGACGTGAGAGTCCTGGATAACTTGACCTACGAAGATTCATTTTTGAAGAATGTCGATTTCGCATATGGTGACATTCTCGACTTTAAAACGATTGAAAAGCATTTGAAATGGGCCGATAGTGTTGTCTGGCTATCTGCACTAGTGGGGGATCCTGCATGCGCAATAAATCCTAAACTTACACGGCAATCAAACGTTGAAGCTGTTCGCAATCTTGTTAATTCATTCGATGGGCGAATCATTTTTCCTTCAACATGCTCTGTATATGGAGCACAAGATGGAATTCTCGACGAAACAAGCCCAACGGGACCTTTATCTCTATATGCAGAATCTAAACTCGAGGCAGAATCAATCCTTACCGCCGCTTCAAACCCCACACTCATCTTTAGGCTTGGTACTCTTTTTGGCATTAGCGACTCATTTGCAAGATTACGCGTTGATCTCGTATTGAATGTGCTAACTATCCGCGCAATCTTGGAGGGCTCAATGAGTGTCTTCGGCGGAGACCAATATCGTCCATTGCTCCATGTTCGTGATGTAGCTACCGCTGCGATACCTCAGATTGATAGCAAAATTGACGGGATTTTCAATTTGCACACTGAGAATGTAACCGTCTTGGATATAGCTAAACGGATTCAAGGGATCGTCAAAGAAGCCGAGATAGAGCAGACAGAAATTTCCTTTCAAGATGCTAGAAACTACAGAGTAAATTCAGAGAAAGCGCGGACTGAACTTGGTTTTTCTCCAAAATGGACTATCGAGAATGGTATTCAAGAAGTTGCAGACGTGATTTGGAATAAGCGAATCAAGGATGTCTCTAACCCAAGATTCAATAACTCTGAAAGCTTGAGACTTCAGTGGGGGGTTAAAGCTCATGGCTAAGTTCTTAGAATCAATGCAAGAGCCCACACTTATTAGTGGTGGGCGTGCGACTGATGACAGAGGGGCCTTGGGGTTTATCAATGGTTTTGAACTTTCAGACTTTAAGAGGTTTTATACTGTTGAAAATCATGAAACTGGTTTCGTGCGAGCATGGCACGGGCACCTAAAGGAAGCAAAGGCCATAGTTGTAATTCGGGGGGCGGCATTGGTCTGTGCTGTAAAAATGACGGACACGACTTCTCCCTCAAAGAGTGAGCCGGTTAAAAGAATTGTGCTTTCGGGCACAAGTACCGCGGCATTCTTTGTACCAGCTGGCTATGCAAATGGATTCAAGACTTTAACAAACGATGCATTGATGCTTATCTTTTCTTCCACCTCACTTGATGAGAGCTTGAATGATGATTATCGATTCCCATATGATTATTGGAATCCCTGGGAAATAGTTGCTCGCTAACATGTCCGACCCAAAATTGTTTTTGGTTCTTGGAATCAGACCAGACGTAATTAGGGCTAGCATAATAATTCGTGAGCTCAGGCGGCAATTAGGCGAACAATTCAAGTTGGTTTGGTCGGGTCAGCACTATTCGGATAACTTAAAAGACATCTTTTTTCGTGAGTTGGGCCTCGCACCACCTGAGATTGAACTGGAAATAACTGGGGATTCTGATTCTGAACTTGTCGCAAGCATGATAGAAAAATTAGCTATCGTTTTGAAGCAAGAGGAGCCTCACGCTGTAGTATTTCTCGGAGACACAAATACTGTTACGGGTTCGATTGCAGCCGCACAATTAAATATTCCTATTGTCCATATTGAAGGCTGCATGAGGTCATATGACTGGCGCATGCCCGAAGAGAAGTACAGGACTATTGCAGATCACCTATCGGATTTAATTTATGCTTATGTCGATGAATACAAGTCCCAAGGCTTGGCTGAAGGCATCCCTAGTGAGAACATCGTTGTAACTGGAAACCCAATTGTTGATGTTCTTCATGAGTACTTTCTATCTGGGAAATTAAGGATGGATTCAGACCAATTTAGTCAACTACTCAAAGTCAAGTATGGAGTTTATGATCAAGAATATTTTGTTCTGACCTGCCATAGAAGAGAGAATGTCGAAAGTAAAGGAGCGCTTGAAAATATTTTCAAACTAGCCGCACATTGCAACAAAAAAGTCTTGTTTCCAGCCGGTTACAGAACACAGAAGATGATTTCTGAATTAGGTGTGTCGCTGCCTAAGAATGTTGTTTTAGTTGATCCAGTCGGTTATTTGGAATTGCTCGAATTGTTAATGAAGTCTAACGGGGTACTGACTGACTCTGGAACAGTTGTTGAAGAAGCCGCCGTCTTGGGGATTCCTTCCGTTCAGATGAGAACTGCAACGGAGCGTCCTCAGGTTTATGAATGTGGCGCAAGCATAAAATTTGATCCCTTTTCATCAATAAACCATAATGAGATAATTTCTAAACTTCTCTACTTTGGTAATTCCAAATGGGTCCACCCATTTGGAGATGGAAAAGCCTCTTACCGTATCGTAGATGACCTTATTGCGCGACTTCGTCTCGATGACTTTCGCGGTCACGAGCCAAGAAAATATAAGCCCTTCTCTGATAAAGCATTCATGTATGAATCTCAATGACTTTTGAGAGCGACAGCCTGTTCTATAACCATTTCAGATACTGTGGGGATGGATTGATACCCGGCCAATTTCCATATTTGTTTGTTTACTTCTGGATAAATAGTGCTTAGTGTCCTGTCTATTTTTAAGGCACTCACAGTTTTATTTATCTGGATATCTTCCCGAGCATAGGCTAATGCAAACTCGTGAAGTAAATCTGCTTTGGATATTAAATCGGCGGGGACTATGTGAGTTTTAGAAGTTTCGTGATAGTCATTTGCAATTAGCCCGTAAGCCAATTTCCCAAATTGATGTGTCGTCACCCCGTTCCATAAATGATCTGTAAAGCCATTCACAGATGCATTTCTTGCTTGATTTCTAAACCATTCAAGAAGCGAAGTTGACCTACCCAATTCAGGTCCAATAATTGAAACTCTTAAATGATGAACATTTTCAAAGGTAACTTCCCCAAGGCTTTTAGTTTTACCATACACGTCCGTTGCATCATGTGAGTCGGTTTCTACATAAAGTCCTTTCGCCCCGCTATATACGCAATCTGTAGCAATTTGAATAACTCTAGATTTAGTCGCTTTTGCTAAGTTCAGCGGGAACTCCGAATTGATTTTCACTGCATTAAAAACTGATTCGGGATCTGACTCATTAATGTGAGGTTTGATAATTCCTATACAATTTATTACCCAGTCGGGTTTTGTGAATTTCAACAAGTCAACAATAGAGTCAGTGCTCGCATCAAAATCAAGATACCCCAATTTTTTCCCTCTAGCGGTACCAACCAATTCAACATTCTGTGAAATTCTAAGCACATCTGCACAGGCGTGTCCTAGCATTCCGTTTGCGCCCAGGACAAGTACCTTTTTCATTTGATATCCGTTCTAAGAAGTTTGCCCAAGGATACACATATTGGCAATCCTGCTTATAAACTCCTCACATGGAGACGCGCTGTGATTTCTTAATTATTGGTGGTGGGATTGTTGGGCTTTCTGTGGGGCGCGAGCTATTAAGAACCCACCGCAATGTGCGAGTAATAGTCTTAGAGAAGGAATCTTTGGTTGGTGCCCACGCTTCTGGCAGAAATTCTGGCGTACTTCATGCTGGTTTCTACTATTCACCAGATTCATTAAAGGCTAAGTTTTGTCTTGAAGGTAACCTTGCGCTCCGCAGCCTCATCGAGCGGTATCGAGTTCCAATAAATGAGTGTGGCAAAGTTGTGGTTGCAAGCGATGAGAATGATCTTGCCCGGCTAGAGGTGCTTTTTGAGCGAGGTTCCGCAAACGGGGTCCAACTCCTTCGGGGCAATTCATCAAACCTTCATAAATTCGAACCGTTAGCTACTACCTTTAAGGAATTTTTATGGTCTAGTCACACCGCAGTCAGCGACCCTATTGCTGTAACCAAGCTGATTGCACAATTGTTTATTGAAGAAGGCGGAGAGATTCAATACAACGCAGATGCAAATATTCTTGAGGACAATTCCGTGTATACGGGAACAAACCTCATTCGTGCTGAAAAAATCATAAACTCTGCAGGGTCAAATGCCATACACATCGCACACGGTTTAGGGGTCGGCGGGAAATATTCACAGCTGCCCGTTCTAGGACTTTATAAATATTGTGACGTCAAGCAGCTCCCATTGCGCACACTGGTCTATCCGGTTCCTAATCCAAAAAACCCATTTTTGGGCGTTCACTTCACACTAACAGTTGATCAGAAAGTAAAAATTGGTCCTACCGCAATTCCCATTCTAGGTCGGGAGCAATACGAAATCACATCCAGAATAGATGGTTTGGATTTGTTAAGCAGTTTCCAATCAGTCTGGAACTTATTTCTGGAATCACCAAGGGGGCTTGCCACTCTGGCGTACACAGAACTACCTAAAATTTCAACGCGCAAACTTGTGCGCGATGGAAAGCGATTGGTACCGAGTCTGGACAATTCTGTAAAGTGGCGCAAGAAACGCCCTGGCATACGAGCTCAACTTGTAGATCTAGATAAACGCGCCTTTGAAATGGACTTCGTAGTCGAGTCAAAAGGGAATTTTGTCCACATCCTGAATGCCGTAAGCCCTGGATGGACTTCAGCTATACCTTTTGCACAATACGTCGTAAAGAATTATGTTTCATGATTAGTGTAATTACCCCGGTCTTTAATGGCGCACATTTCATCAGAGAGACTGTGGAATCTGTACTCGCTTGCAAGAGCCGATACAACATTGAGTACATAGTTGTTGACGATGGATCAACAGATTCAACAAGAGAGATACTTCGAGAGTTCGGAGGCGCTATCCAAATAATTAGTAAACCCAATGGCGGAGAATCATCGGCCGTCAATGTGGGTATGGAACATGCCCAGGGCGAGTTGCTTCTAATTGTCTCCGCTGATGACCCAATTCCCTCTGGAGAAATATTCAACAATGCAGAGAACTATTTTCTAGCAAATCCTGATTTGGTGGCTTGGTATCCGAATTGGACCATTATTGATACCAATGGTAAGGCGATTCGAAGTGTCCAGGTTGATGAGTATTCAGATGACCTGCTCATTGGAAGATTCCGTTGCCTACCCGGCCCTGGAACGCTTATTAGAACAGCTGCTGCCTTGCGGGTTGGTGGTCGGAACACAAAATGGACCTTTGTCGGTGATTACGATTTTTGGTTGAGACTGAGTCGTGTCGGCGGCATACAAAAAAGAGATGAATTAGTCGCCCAGTGGAGATTTCATGACCAATCTACCTCTATTTCTCGGCGTGGGCTTGAGATGGCAGTAGAAAGAGTTGCTGTTATTGAAGAGTTCGTAGAATCTAATTCAATTGATCCGCACCTTCGAAGAAGAGCGCTTGCACATGCGTATTATTTTGCTGCAAGGCTTTCATTTTTTGATTCCAACGTAGATGGCAAATCTTTGCTTCGTGATGCGTTCGCCTCAAATAATAGAAAAATTGAAGATGGTAAATTTCTTGTGTATCTGTTTATTTGGACACTACCAGTCTCGCGAATTACTGTAAGTCTTTTTAAGCCTATTTTAAGGAAATTGGGGCGTGCTCTAACGTGAACAGAGTATTAGTGGTGGGAATGTTGGACAGTGTCCATTTAGCGCGATGGCTTAAGCAATTTAAGAATTCAGAAGTAGAAATTGTAGTTTTCCCGAGCGCGCGATTTAAGAAAATACATCCTGAGATCGGTTCTATGCTTCGGAATAAAGAGATTACGTTGTACAAGAAACTTCAGAACCCTAAGTCGCGATTTTTCGGATATCGAGACTTTATCGAATTTGAAATCTCAAACAGTGTCTTCAAAATTCCAAGAAGAGCATCCGCCCTAAAAAACTTTTTAGAAAAAAGCTCACCTGACATTGTACATTTGATTGAGATTCAACACGCAGGCTATCTATTTCTTGACGCCAACCCACAGAATAGAACTTTTACAGTAATAACAACGAATTATGGCAGTGACATCTATTATTTTGGCGGTTTGCCCGAGCATAAAATAAAAATTTCTCAAGTGTTAAAACTATCTGACTTCTATTCAGCCGAGTGTCGACGGGATTACGCACTCGCGAAGGAAATGGGATTCACTGGAACGGAATTACCCCTCATGCCTAATGCTGGTGGGTTTGAAATTGATCTGCTGGAAAAGCAAAAAAAACTTTTTGGTGACCGTTCGTTAATCTACGTCAAAGGCTACGGAGGGATTTTTGGATTAGGTGGCATCGCACTTGCGGCTACCTCAAGAATTTTGGATACCTTTCCTGGTGTCGATGTAGTTGTTGTTTCCCTAACTAAGGACTTAGCCAGAGAGGCGAGGAGTCTCAAAAAAATATACGGTGAGAGAATTAAATTTTATCGAATTGGGTCTTCTATAAGCCGCGCCGAGGTGCTGAATTTTTTGAGCATATCGAAAGTTTGCATTGGAGCCTCAAGAAGTGATGGGATCAGTACGACTTTTCTTGAAGCTTTAGTATCTGGGGCTATACCGGTGCAAACCAATACTTCCTGTGCAAACGAGTGGACCGAAAAAGGTTTTTTCGCCAAAATCGTTCGTCCTTCCGTAGACGAAATATTTCAAGCTACGTCTGAAATTCTCATGGACCCTACAACATTTGAGCTTAAATCGCAGAGTAATATGAAGCTCGCAAAAGAACATCTTAATTCAGTAAAATTGTCTTCAGTCGCGCAGACTTTCTACCAGGGTAATTGCTCACCGTGATCATCACTGGAATTCTTCAGGTTAGAAATGAGGAGAGGTCTGGTCATCTAGCTCGCTTTCTAGAGTGGAACATGCCTCTCTTTGATCACTTAGTTGCATACGACGACTGCAGTACTGACCAAACAGTCTCAATGCTGGAGAAAAGTGGCGCTGACGTCATAAAGGGCGATTTTCGAACTTTTCAGTCCGAGTTGCATATAAAGAGTTCCTTGCTTTCGAGGGCCCTTTTGTGTTTTCCTGATACTGAATGGTTTCTATGGTTAGACGCCGATGAACTTTTACTTGAATCGAGAGAAAAGCTTGAACTACTCTTGAATGAGTCAGAATCTCTTGACTTCGATGGTATCGAGCTCCCATTGGTCAACCTCTGGAGAACTGATTATCAATTCAGGACTGACTCGGGTTTCAATGATTTAACAAATGTAAGACTCTGGAAGAATAATCAGCAGTTGAAATTTATAATCAAACCCGGATTGCACCACCTTCTGCATCCAAGTGGGATGAAAAGAATTAGACACTATGAATCTTTGCGGGTTTTACATTACGGTTTTTCGAGTGATTACAACATACTTGCCAAATTTCACGCATACCAGAAAGCTGGGCAAAGAGGAAGAAATCTCTGGAGACTTGTAAGTGAATCTGGATTAGTTGTACTGGATATTTCCTACTATGCCGAATATTTGGGAAGTCGGTATATTGAATTTTCTAAATCTACAAAAAAAGAATTTTCTACAGGCATTTCACAATTACTGATAGATAAGTGCCGCATCCAGGAGACTGAAATTTACAAAGGTAAACTTCCTGTAGTGACACTGATTTCGTTAATTTACGCGGGTGTAGATTGGCTTGAGTTCCAATATGGAGAGCTTCTGAAACTACAAAGTGAACTTGGTCCTGGTGAAGTTGAAATACTTTTTGTTGCAAATGACGCTTCTGAGGAAGTATTGGATTTCCTGAGACAGAATTTAATCCCATTTGTGATTGCGCCAGGTAAGAACTATGACGGTGAATGGTATATAAATTCGGTTTATCGTGCTTATAACTATGGGGTTGCTTGCGCCCAAGGTGATTATGTATTACTTACGAATTCAGATATGTCGTATCGTCCTGGTTTTTTAGTTGAAATGCTAAAACATCGTTCACTAAATTCTTACTTAGTTGGTAAATTGATAGAGAGTGGACGGCTAACTCCCGCTAAATCAGCGATAAAAAAGAACTTGGGGAAAAAGATTACCAACTTTAGGCGTCGTGCCTTTTACTCCATTTCAGGTAAAATTCTTAAGGAAGGAAAATCCTCTGGGGGTCTTTTCATGCCAGTATTAGTTTCGAGAAAAGCATTTCTTGAAGCTGGCGGGTATCCAGAAGGCAACATAAAACAAGGAAGCCTGGAGAGTTATACGCATTCGGGAGATTACAATGTTGCATTGCCCGGTGATCCTTTAGTACCGGGAGATTTCGCATTTGTAAAGCGCCTGGAAATTAATGGTTGGAAACATGAGACACTTAATAGCGCAATTGCCTACCACTTCCAGGAAGGTGAGAAATCTGAAACTCAAACAAGTGACAGTACAGTTGTCCATTCGGGTGTAAGAATCCAGTTAACGGACAGTCGATTCTTTAAAGACGAAAGGTATTTGTCGGCGAGAAATCAAATTATTGTCCCCCGAATCACATTTGTTGATTCCATGGACAAAATGAATAAAGAAGGCATGTATATCTTGTTGGAGAAAGACGATAATCCTTTTGAAAAACCAGATGCACGGAAATTGGGTAACTTGTTGGCATGTATATCTCCGAGCACTTTTGTTATTCAGAATTCAGCGATAGATTTTAATATACATGCTTATCTGGTTGATGAATTGATAGGTGATAATACTTCTAAGCTAAATCGGGTGTTTGAGGAAATACTTGCCTCAGAATTAAGAAGAACTTTCTTGCCTATTGAGCCTAAACCAATCAAGTTGATTTTTACAGAGAAAATTCCGGTTCCTCTGAAGCGGTTCATCAAATATTTCGCAAGATTGATGCGATAGTGGTTTCTGGGATTCACAATTACGCTGGAACTTGTGCCCTTGGGGTTAAACTAAGTAGGTGAACCTTCAGGCCTCCATAAAATCTGCGTTGCATCGCGTCGCATATTCAGTTTCAATCCTGTTACCCCTGCCCCTCTTGTGGAAGAAATTACACGATCGGGATTATCATCCGAATGTCGAGGGAATCATTGAACGAATGAATCTGCAACGTGAGCGCCAAAATACTCCGCTGTTTACGCGCTTAGGAAGGAAGCTTAATTTCGACTTTGACTTGAAAGAAAAATCGGTTCTTGAAATTGGACATGGCGGTGGGTGGTACCTTGCGGAAGCGCTTGACGCTGGGGCTAAAAAGGTTTTCGGAGTCGAGATTTCAGAGGAAATCAACAAACGTGCTCAAAGTGCCCTTGAAAAACTCAGTTACAGTCAATTCCAACTTGTTCTCGGCAACGGCAAGGATCTAAGTGTTTTGCGTGGTTCAACTTTTGACTTAATTTTCACGATTACTGTTTTGCAGCACATGCCCACGAGGACAACAAAAAGATACCTTCGAGATATTTCTGATTTGCTTGCGCCTGATGGTATCTGCATGATTCAAACGCTGAATAGTTATGGTTCTTCAATGAAAAGGTTATCCGCGGCCGATTTATTTAGTGTTGCTTACAGTAAACGGGAGTTTGATGAACTTCTTGCAAACCATGGCCTGCAGACTATCGAATATGCTCGAGAGGAATACGGCTCAGACGAAACCTACTGGGGTATCTACCTCGTGAAAAAACGCGATAGTTTGACCAGTGAAGGTGAACGCCCGCTCTAACTCAGGAGACATTACCTATCTTGTGTTAATTGAAGTCTCCGATAAATGCGAATTAAGTACTCCAGTTGTATTCCAACTACCAATCCTAGGAACGATAGCGTGAGCGAAATACCTAGCGCAGTCGACATCCATCCCTGAACTCCTGAATTATATCCAGTCAGCCAAAGAATTATGAGGAGGAATACTCCTAGGGATGAAATTGAAAACAGAAAAAAACTCAAAAGAGAAACACTTCTAACAAAATTTCTGCCGTATAGAAGAAGGCCGTCGAGTGCTAAGTCGTACATTCTTACGAAATTAAACTTAGACTTTCCAGCTTTTCGTGGTTCTCTTTTATAATCTACATAGAGCACATTCGAAAAACTGAAATTTAGAAAACCTCTTATAAATAGATTCTGGTTAGGTAAATTGACTATCTGTTGGTAGACAAACTTAGGGAGTACATAAAAATCCTGAAACCCATTAATGTAGGTCTTGTCAGATGACGCATCAAGCAAGAAGTAAAAAAATTTCCGAGCAAGATTCTCAATCACTGATTCTCTCCTTGATGTAATCTTTCCCGCAACTATCCTCTCTGGGTTAATCAGCCAGTTATCGATCAGCTCCTCCAGAACTTCAATTGGGTCCTGCAGGTCAGATTGGAACAAAGCAAAACCTTCTCCGGTTGCTTTGCACATGAGGTCATGCACGGTTGCTTGGAAATCTAATGGGGTATCTAACACAAACAGTTTTACTTTTTTTTCGTTTTCAGCCCAATCCATTAAAAGCGGTGTACCGCCATCAGAACTTAAATTGTCGTTAACAATAACTTCGAATTGGAGATGCGAGTATTTATCGAGATATATCAAATTTGTAATTTGCTTTTTCAGTTCTAGGATATTTCCAAATTCATTTTTTACTGGAATTCCTATTGAAAATAATTGTTTCATTCTAAATCTCCATTCCTAAATGACTCCACAAATTGTTCAAAACTTAGCGTGGGAGAAAAATGTTCAAGTAAATCTGGGTACTCTAATGCACATTCTTGGTGCTTATCTAATGTATCGGTAAAGTGAACTCGGGAAATGGAGGTACTCGGTTTTGTCAGGATTAGAACTAAATCTCGGAGTTGGCCATGCCACATGGGCCTCGGCGTGCAAATTTTCTGCTCTGTGAGCAAAGATTGATGCAAAGCACGTACGGCATCCCTTACGTGCAGGAGGGGTATCAGTTGGTTTTCGCTTCCAAGAAATACTTCGGCGCCGTTATTCATTTTTTTAAGTGTCGGTATAATTCGAGATTCGGCCTCGTTTCCTCCAAATATGTGCGGGAGGAACAGGGTAGTTACGGTTAGATCTCGCTTGATCTCCGCCATCTCAATCAGGAAATTGCGAAAGTCGGTCTTGTCCAATGAGTAATAATCGCTTCTACCATGCGGTACTTGAAGCTCGTAATATGAAGCAACTTGTACCCATTTTATTGGGTGATTTGAAAACTGTTGCAGAATTTCTACTGGAAAGTCAAAATTTGCGGAGCGAGATTCTTCTTTTGAAGCATGAAGCTTCGATGCACTAAGGTTTAGTACAGTCTTTACCTTCGTATAGAATTCTGATTGCATGGATTTAATGTCCGAATGGCCCACAAAGACGAAATTCTTGCTCGGATAAGCTTTTTGAAAATGAGAACCGATGTACCCTCCACCACCTAAAACCAATACCATCTGGCTATTTAACGAACTAGCCATGGTGCTTTTTCGAGGGGTAACATTGTTGTCATTCTGGAAAGTGATTCTTTATCTCTTAATGTATCCATTGATTGCCAAAATCCGTAGTGTTTAAAAGCCATGAGGTTACTGCTTGAAGCTAATCTGGGAAGAGCTCCCTTTTCAAAAGTTTCATCTTCAGTTGATATAAATTCTAACACTTCGCGTTCAAATACAAAGAAACCACCATTAATCCACCCTTCGTCTGCCTGATTTTTTTCATCAAAGCTTGTGACATAGTCGTCCTCAATCGTCACGTGTCCAAATCGAGCAGGCGGTCTCACTGAAGTCAGCGTGGCAATTTTTCCGGTTGACTTATGGAAAGTTACCAACTGGTGAAGGTCTATGTTTGCCACTCCATCTCCATACGTACACAAGAAGCGCGAATCAGAAAAATGGGAGATGCACTTTGAGATGCGCGTTCCGGTGAGGCTTGATAGACCTGTATCTAGAACTAAAATATTTAGTTCCTCTATCCAAGAAGATTTATTCTTGTAATGCGACTCAATCCAATCTTGAATAACTTGATATTTATAGCCACCAGCAATTACAAAATCTCGAAAACCTTGTGATGCATAGATTTGAATTATGTGCCAGATAATTGGGTGGCCTCCAATGTCAACCATTGGTTTCGGTTTATTACTCGTCTCTTCCGAGATTCTGGTTCCAAGCCCTCCCGCGAGAATAATCACTCTCATTGGGGTTTCTCGAAAATTCCATGAATTACTGAACTCATGTAATCAATCATCTCTACGCTGATTCCTGGCCAGACGCCGATCCAAAAAGTATCTTCTGTTATTTTGTCACTATTTACTAACGTACCGGAAATTCTTCGTTGTGCTTGTGAAAATGCAGGTTGGCGCAACAAATTTCCGCCAAATAATAATCTAGTTCCAATTCCGGCATTTTCAAGCCTGGCTATTACTTCATTCCGAGAGATTCCCACGCCGTCACGTAGAGTTAAACAGTAGCCAAACCAAGAGGGGTTGCTCCCAGGGGTTGCTTCTGGCAAAATCATAAACTCGTGCAAATCTTTTAGCTGCGAATTAAGGTACTCCCAATTCGATTTTCTAGTCGAAACGAATTTACTCAAACGGGTTAATTGCACAAGTCCGATAGCCGCTTGAATATCACCGGATTTCAAATTGTAGCCGAGATGGCTATAAGTGTACTTATGATCGTATCCATCAGGTAAGGATCCTAATTTCCATCCGAATCTTTTTTTGCAGGTGTTATCACAACCAGGATCACACCAACAGTCTCTTCCCCAATCTCTGAAAGATTCAATCAGCCGGCTGAGTACCGGGCTGTTAGTAAGTACGGCTCCACCTTCACCTGTTGTTATGTGGTGTGCAGGGTAGAAACTTAATGTCGCAAAATCGCCGAAACTTCCTAAATTTTTCCCTTCGTATGTTCCCCCCAGCGCATCGCATGAATCTTCGATTAACCAAATATTATTTTCGCGGCAAAGTGAAACTAACTTATCCATTTCAAGTGGATTGCCGAGTGTGTGTGCCAACATTACTGCCTTTGTTTTGCTAGAGATTGCTTTTTCTATCGAGCCCACAGAAGGAACATATGTCGGGATTTCAACATCCACATAAACAGGAATCAACCCATTTTGGATGATGGGGCTAACTGTTGTGGGAAATCCCGTGGCAGCTGTAATCACTTCATCGCCCGGTCTAATTCTGCGATTCTCCAGCTGCGGACTGGTTAGGGCGCTTAATGCCAACAAATTCGCTGAGGAGCCAGAGTTGACCATCTGTACTTTTCTTATTCCAACAATCTTAGACAATTCCCGTTCAAACTTCTCAGTGTGCTCACCCTCAGTTAACCAAAATTCTAGACTTGCAGTTACTGCGGCAGAGAGCTCTTCTTCATAAAATGTTTTCCCAGAAACGGGAATGTAGGAAACTCCGGGGCGAAATTCCTTTTTAGAATGTTTTTCCTTGAAAGCTGCAGCAACTAATTGTGCTTGTAAATCAGCCAGTTGATCATCCATGATACAGAATAGTACTCAACTATTATGTCTCCTAGTGAATTACAGGGTTTATAAGGTTAGGATTTAGTGTGCAAAACTCCCGCTTGAGTACTCTGAAGTTTCAGGGCCCCATCTTGTTAACGGGTCATACCGGCTTTAAAGGCGCCTGGCTTACCTTTTTGCTTGAAGGACTTGGTATTCCTGTGGTTGGGTTTTCGTTACCACCCCTGGCACAAAGTCTTTACCAAAGAGCTAATAGGTTAGGAAAAATTCCAGAAGTCTTCGGGGATGTGCGTGATTTGAACCTTGTGAGAAAAACAATCCAAGAATTTCAACCAGAATGTGTAATCCATATGGCTGCACAGCCTCTGGTAATCGAATCTTACGAAGATCCCATTCGCACATTCGAGACTAATGTGTTGGGCACCGCCAATGTACTTGAAGTTTCTACTACATCTGAATCCGTGAGAACGATTGCATGCATCACGACTGATAAAGTTTATGAGAATAACGATGATTATTTAAGATTTCTTGAAGGGGATAAGCTTCGCGGGAAAGACCCCTACAGCGCAAGTAAGGTTGGCTCGGAAAGCGTGATTGATGCATGGAGAAACCTAGCCTCGAGGAGGAATCAGGCAACAGTACTGAGTCTTCGTTCTGGGAATGTAATCGGCGGCGGAGATTACTCAAGTAACCGCCTAATGCCTGATTTAGTCAGGAATGTTTTCTTAGATAAGCCTATTTTGATTCGGAGCCCAAATTCAACACGTCCATGGCAGCACGTACTAGACCCGTTGCTTGGATACATATTAGCGATTGAAAACTCAAGGGCTAACCCAGGATCGGCTCTTGATACTTTTAACTTTGGGCCTACTGAAGACTCACTATCCGTAAGAGAAGTGATTCAAATAGTCAAAGATTTTGTCCCTAGATTTCAAGTGCCTGAGCTTCATGAAAGTATGCACGGATCTTACGAGGCAAAATCTTTGCAACTTGATTCAACGAGAGCAAAAACAGTGCTGGGTTGGGAGCCAAGTCAAACTCAAAAACAAGCCGTCATTTCTACAATATCTTGGTGGATTGACAATCTTGAAAAAGGAATTGCTGCGGAGGACCTCTGCGCGAATGAAGTACAAAGATTTGTCGAGGGATGATGTTTCTCCGAAATTTAAACGAGCAGTTCAAAGCCAAATATCTGGCTTTAACTTTGATTTCTATTGGATTTGTGTTTCTCTCCTATATGTATTCTAAGAACCAAATAAAGACACCAGTTACTGACGACTGGCTCTATTTAGGTGTCGGCACGCATAGGACTTCGCTGCTGAGTGCTTATAGTTTCGAATTGATTAATGGGCACCAACAATTCCTAGTGAAATTGACAATCTGGATGGTTGGGTTTTTTCCTGGTACCTACTTCTCATATATTTGGTACGTCAATGCCGCCTTTGCTTTTTTCGGAATTTCTCTCTTAATAATCTCGCAAATGAGCCTACTTCAGAGCAAAAATTTATCTCGGCATGTATTCATTCTTGTCTTAATTCTTTGCAATTTTAAACCTCTTTATCTCTACATGAGTTTAACTGGAACAGGTTTGTGCATGACCATGCTGTTTTACGGCGTCTACTACTTTGCGGCCAATAAGATGTCGGGACATCGCTCACAAGTTGTTAAAACTCTTTGTGCTTCTCTTGCTCCGTTTGCTACTGGTTTTGGTATTTCATTAGCGATTGCCCATCTACTCGAAATTTTATTCTCCGCTAGCAAAATTAGAGCCTTGAAGTCATCTAAGCAAAAAATCCTAGAGGTGCTCTTGCCTACTCTCGGATTACTTCTTGCCTATGTTCTTCCTACAATTTATAGTGTTCTAAATCCTCGTTCCCCCGAAAACGGCAGCTCCAAATTAAGCAATCTTTTAGATATAATTGTGCATCCAATTAGAGTTGTACATTTCATCTCTGGGTTGCTGGGTTCGACAATCACTCCATCATCTCATTTTGATCCTTGGCTCCCTGTTGTTGCCGGCTTTCTAATTTTAGTGTTATTTGTTTGGAGTATTGCGCTCACCTACGGTTTAGTCGGATTCATTAAAACAGTTCTTTTCAACAAAACTCCATTTTTAGGGGGGTTAATCTTTGTTCTAATGCTGGTGGTTTTTAGGGGGCTAGGTGAACATGGGGCCCTAGATGAATCCGTTGCGCCGCGTTATGTAATGGGTACAAGTTTGCTCATAGTTGGTTCAGTCGTTCTGATTTTAAAGGAACAAAACTATAACTCAAAACTTAGAATGCCTTTCTCACTACTTTTGATTGTGCTGCTTTGTTCTCCTTCTGGACTTAAGACAGGTTTGGAATGGTTATCTGTTCGCAACAGTCAAACCACTATTTTGCGGAGCTGTATCGAAGACGTAGATACCAAAGTTAGTAATTGCCTAGATTTGATTAGGCCGATTGAAGAGGGAGAGAGCACCGACAAAGACAATTTGAAGGATTTACGTGATTTGTCGGAATATTTGGAGAATTGACAAGCTTTTCCTTCAACCTAATTCACATTTTTAAGGTAAATAAGGGCTTCCTTAAATTCCTCTTGACTCAGGACGCTTTCACCAGGGTATAAAAGGCCCTCACATTGGGGTGCAGTTATAGAGTAACTTGAAATACAGTTTGCAATTCGCACGCTTTCCCCATGTCTTACGGAGCTAAAGTCCTCTGAAGTCTTCATCCCGGATAAAGTCATGGCACCAAGCAGGACTATAAGTAGCAAGTTAACGTGCTTAGTGCGGAGTTTTATCAATTTTAATAAGACCCCTAGAACCAACAAAAGTGCACCTGTTGAATAACGTGGTTGCACCGCAATCAAAATGGATGACCAGCTGCCGTCATATCTGCCAAGTAAGTGGATCATGTGAAAAATGATTCCCAGTGTAATGAACGCATCATCTAGGAAAAAAGCTGAAGTGCTCTTCGTGCTGCGCAAAATTCTTATAAGAAGGACCACAATAACCAACCCGAACACAGAAGAAATCAGGACTGCAAAGCGTGAGGCTGGGGTTAACGGGGAACCGATACTCGTCAAGAGGAATATTATCGAATTTATGGGTTGGGTTATGATCTTTATTGGATTAGCAAAACCCCCATACTCTCTTTCAGAGTTAAGAATTGCAATTTTATAGGAAGTAAGTGTGCAAAGAGTTACACAGACAAGTAGGGCGACTCTTCCCAGGTTTCGTTTGCCAAGATAAATTTCATAAATTATTTTAAGAACTATGAAGCCGGGGATAATGAATCCAAAACTTAGAGTGAGTGGCCCAATTATCGCGAGAGCCAGAAACAACGCTCCACGATAAACATTCAGGCTTTGGTTTGCAAGCAAATAAGTCCAGATTAATGCAATCAAACATATTACCCATGACCAACAGATTGGCATAGTTAAATTCTGATACTGATTTAAGTTGAGGCAAACAATTACTATAGAGAGAGCGGTCACTTTTTTGACGCCAGGAGTGGCAGTTGTCGCAATTCTTTGAGCTAAGAGAAGTACTGTTAGGACTAATGACATTGTCAGAAATATGGAAAATGTAGAAATGTCAATTCCGATTGTTTTAGTTATAAATATAAATAAAATTCTTGTAACAATTAATGAGTGGCCGTTATACGGAGCGGAATTTGTTGAATTTATGCCTTGGTTTTCCATGCTGAAATCATTAAAAATTGACCAATCATCTACAAATAAATACTGAATTTTCCTGCTGAAGAGAAGTCTTGCTAGATTAGCCAACACGATTAAGGAGTAAAAACTCAGAATAATCTCCGTTAGTTTTGGATGCCTAAATTTTGGTTCCTTCGTCATATTCTATGAGGCCTAATTCTCAAAAGTGCCTTCAAATACCACTTTAAATAGTACTTCAGTGACGAAATCAGTGGAAATTTAGATTGCCCCTCTGTTCTTTCGATCCAGATCGTAGGTATTTCAGCAATTCTAAAACTTAGAAGGTTCGCTTTAGTCGTAAGTTCTAAACCGATTTCAAATCCATAATTTGATTCGATTACAACTGATTCTATGAATTGTCTCGAGTAGACCTTGAAGTTATTTGTTGCATCGCGAGTTCCTAGCCTCCCAAAGTGATAAAGTGTGACACCGGCAATTCTACTTAACCATGATTTAAAGAATGGCGCTCCAACCAGTTGCCCGCCCTTCATGTATCTCGAAGCGACTGCAACACTTACACCTCTTTCAACGAGTCCTGACAAAAAATCGAGCTGGCTGACATCATCACTGCCGTCCCCTGAAACGACTGCAATCATTTCGCCTTTAGCTAATTCCATTCCTTGCTTTATTGCTCCAGCTGGGCCTTTGGAAATCTGGTTTAATTCAAATCGGAATCGCGGATCTTTGTGCTGAAAATCTATGATAAATGGGATTGTCGAATCAGAGTGACTATCAGCGACCACGATGCACTCAAACTCAGTTTTTACACTTCTTGAAATCCGCTCAAGAGTCGCAAGAATATATGAGCCTTCTTCGTGCACGGGTATCACAATAGTGAGTAGATACATTTTCGTAATCTACCACCTTTGCGCCTTAAACCAGATTTCTAAATCAGGTTTATGCAATCGGCCATTTGTTGAGTAAAAATTGCATCTTCAATTGAAGGAAACTTTGATTTACTCCCGTTGGTATCTTCACCATATTCTTCCATCATTATCTGACGGATATAGCTTGTCAGCGCAAATCGCCGTGCATCAAAATCAAGTGCAATTGTGTTGGGGAGATCAATTGGTTTGGAATTATGCTTGACAGAGTAATTCCCTAACTTGAACGGGAATTCGGTTTTAATAAGAACGCGCTCTTCACCAGATTTAATTTCTATAAGTAGGCTTGACTCTAAGTCATAATCTCTGTTGATGTCAATCTCCACATTCGATGACTTTAAACTCAGATGGTTTATTAGGTCATTTTTCCACGAAATACTCTGATGTGTTGACCTAAAGGTGTCATCGGAAAATCCAAATGAATTCCTCAATAGATCAACAGCGTGGCATAGATGATCTCTGTACACGCCACCACCCTTCTCCAAGTCTTGCTTCCAACCCATTTGAGTCAGTGATTTCTTGATATTCCATTCAATTTTTGCTGTCTTTCTGTCGGGTTTTGAAAACTTATTGACAAACTCCGCGGACATTTGAATCGCTGGATCAAATCTAAACTGAAACCCTAGATAGAGGTTGCTTTGATATTTACTGTTTAATCGCTCAATTCTCAATGCTTCACTGGAGTTCAAGCCTCCTGGTTTTTCTAAATAGATTGACTTCCCAAACTGCACGAGGTATTCAAAGTACTTGTACTGCAAAAATGGAGGCGCAGATATAAATACAATTTTTATTGATGGACGATTTGCTATCTCGTCTAATGAATCAAATGTAACATTCGGATGATTCAAATCCCTATATTTTGATTCGGAGTAATCCCTCGGTTTCATTAAGTGTACTTTAAAGTCGCCCACACTAAGTATCGCTGGTAAAACCTCTCGAAACCCAAATCCACTTCCGATTATGGCGACCTCGGGTGCGGTGTTTTCATTAAACATACGTCCACTATAGTAAGATTTCGGGGATGCGAAAATACATTGGTTAAGGATTTTCATTCATGGTTGATGCAGCAAATAGAGTCGTAGTTATAGGTCTCGGGTATGTGGGACTCACGCTCGCTGTTCATATGGCTCGCGCCGGGTTTAATGTCCACGGGGTTGAAATTAGGGACGAAGTTCTTGAACCATTGGAGGGCGGGAAGGCTTTCTTCCTCGAACCGGGATTGGATTCTCTGCTTGGGAAAGTGATTGCGAAAGGAACATTTACTTTTTCAAGGGAAATTCCCTCTTCTGACGCCAATAGGATCTTTATTATTACGGTGGGTACCCCGCTGAAGGCCGATGGAACAGCAAATCTTGAGTTCATAAAGCGGGTTTCAGAATCTGTAGCAATTAATTTAAATGATGGAGATTTTGTAATTCTTCGATCTACTGTAAAACTTGGAACTACAAATAATGTAGTAAAGCCAATATTAGATCGAGTAAATCGAGCTTTCGGATTGGCATTTTGCCCCGAGCGTACTTTAGAAGGCGCTGCACTGTTAGAACTCGGCTCTTTGCCTCAAATTATTGGGACATCAAATGAAATTGACAAAACTAGAGCGAATTCTATATTCGCAAAATTGACATCGAGCGTGGTCCATGTTTCAAGTATTGAAACAGCCGAACTAATTAAATTAACTGACAATATGCAAAGAGACGTTCATTTCGCTATTTCCAATGAGGTGGCAAAAATAGGGAATGTCTATGAAATAGATGCCAGTGAAGTAATTTCGGCAGGAAAACTTGGTTACCCCAGAACCAATTTAGCGATGCCTGGACCTGTAGGAGGGCCATGTCTTGAAAAAGATACGTACTTATTGAATGAATCACTAGGGTGGAAAACTTCACTGAGTTTGGCCGCTAGAAAAACCAATGAATCAATTGTTCAAGACTCTATAGAATTCCTTATTCCTGCTTTAAGTGTATTTTCAGGCGTTGAACCAAGCAATGATAGGATCGGGATCGGTTTTTTGGGGCTTGCCTTCAAAGGGATACCCGAGACTGACGACTTACGAGGCTCGCTTGGTGTGACTTTACTAAATGAAATGCGCGGCATTTATGCAGATGGGAGTTTCTCATTTTATGACTCCTTAGTTCCAAATCTTAGAAACCCTCTGGGTGTTATCACGAAGTGTGAAGAGCTTGGCGAAGTTTTTTCAAATTCGCGTTTAGTAATAATTACAAATAATCATCCAGATTTTGCCAGCTTAGATTTGGATCTACTGAGTGCAAAGATGCCTGAGAAATCCATCATCTACGACCTTTGGGGCAGGTACCAAACCATGATTGACTCTAATGGCAACCTGAGGTGTTCATGGGGTTCTTTAGGCAAAACAAAGGTGATTCTAGGATGAGAAAGATTTTAGTTACTGGAGGTTCTGGCTTCATTGGTTCCGCAATTGTCAAAAGATTGCTTGGGCTTGAATACGAAATCACAATTTTGGATGACAATTCCAGAGGGTCCCTCGAACGACTGAAGGATGTGAAAGGTAAATTCAAATTTGTTAGAGGTTCTATCGCAGATAGAGAAGCAGTGAGAACGGCTTGTGCCAACGTGGACTCTGTCGTACACCTTGCATACATCAATGGAACAAAAAATTTTTACGAACGCCCAGGGGAAGTCCTTGACGTAGGAATCCGTGGAATTCTGAATCTGAGTGATGCAATGTCTGAGTTCAAAGTTCCCGAATTAATTCTGGCATCCAGCTCAGAGGTTTATCAGCAGCCTTCTCTTATTCCAACACCAGAAAATGTCCCGATGATTGTTCCTGACCTTGATAACCCTAGATACTCCTACGGGTTGGGCAAGATTGTTCAGGAGTTTTATGGTTACCATGCGATGACACATTTAAAGCGTTTTGTTATTTTCCGCCCACATAATATTTATGGTCCGAATATGGGGAATCTTCATGTGGTACCGCAATTGATTGAGAAATGTAAAATCGCAAAGGTGGCTGGGGGGCACTTGAAAATTGAGGGTGATGGTTTACAAACACGGAGTTTTTGCTATATCGATGACTTCGTGGACGCATTTGAATTGATTTTGAATCAGGGAGAACATAAAAATGTTTATAACGTTGGGACCTCAGAAGAGGTGAGTATCAATGAATTGGCAGAATTAACTTCAAAATTGATGAATTTTCGGGGAGATATCCAAACTTCTATCGGACCAAGTGGAGGTACCAGTAGACGGCTCCCAAATATAGAAAAAATTTCGCATTTGGGTTTTGTGCAAAAGTATTCATTGAGGGCTGGACTTGAACTTTGCATTCAGGAGCACAAATGAAATCAGACCAGATAAGGATTCTAAAAGAGTGTTCATACTGTGCTGCTGAACTAAAAATTCTTTTAAATCTAGGATCGCTACCGCCTGTAAATGTCATGGATAAGGTTGATGAGGAGTTCCACGGATTTCAAGCATTCCCACTCACATGGGCGGTCTGTAAAGGGTGTGGCCTGGTTCAAATATTGGAGGAACTGAGCGGTGATTCTGTCTTCCCGGAGAGCTACCCGTACCTATCTGGAACTACGCGTATCTTGCGGGAGAATTTCAAGGAGCAATACATTGAAATCCAGACATTTATGGGTTTGACAGATGACGACTTGGTAGTTGACATTGGCTCAAATGATGGAACTCTGCTTTCCAACTACAAATCCACCTCACGGGTCCTGGGTGTTGAGCCAACAAGCGCCGCAGATGTGGCCTTAAGCCAAGAAATTCCAACACTTAAAAAGTTTTTTTCTGGCGATGTTGCTCAAGAAATCTCAGATCAATACGGGAAAGCAAAGGTAATTACTGCTTGTAATGTATTCGCTCACATCCCTAATTTATCAGAGCTAATGGGTGGTGTTAAATATTTGTTGGACGACGAGGGGGTCTTTGTTTCGGAATCTCATTACCTTTTCTCGCTGATTGAAACATTGCAATTTGACACGATTTACCATGAGCACCTCAGGTATTATTCGGTGGAATTCCTCGACAGATTATTTGATGATTTCGGGCTCGAAATTATCAAAATCACGAGAATTCCAACACATGGTGGATCTGTCAGAGTGTGGGCAGCAAAGAAAGGAAGATTTCCAAGGCAAGCTTCCGTGAATGCTGTTCTTTCCAAAGAATTGGAAAAATTGAATGAGGATACGAATCACCTCGAGAAGTTCGTTGAAGATTTGTTATCTTGGAGACAGAAATTTCGTGAACTAATCAGTGGACTCATAATTGCTGGACACACTATCGCCGCGATAGGCGCGCCCTCGCGTGCCAGCACATTAATCAGTTTCACTGGGTTGACGCACTTGGATATCATGGCCGTAGGCGAAGTAAGTGGTTCACACAAAATCGGAAGGTTTATGCCTGGGACCAGTATCCCAATTATTGATGAGAAAGTTATCTTCGAGAGAGACCCTGATTACTTGTTGATGTTAAGTTGGCATATTGCTGAAGAATTGATCCCAAAAATTCGCGAGAAAGGATTCAAGGGAAGGTTTATTATTCCACTTCCTGATTCCATAATTGTTTCTTAGCAAAAACATAAAGCCGTTAAGCCTAACTCTTGGCTTAATCGCTCTACTCGGTCTTTTAAGCCAGGTGGTTTCATTTCGCCCCATTCAAGATGATTACTTCATTCTTGCAGCGGTTTCTCAGCAAAAATTTTCCACGCTGATTCAAAGTGTTTGGGAACTGCAAGGAGGGAATGTGTTCCCATATGCAGTCAATGGGCTACTTTTAGAATCTAGTAAGGGCTCAGTGGATTTCTTAGCTTCAAAAATTTTCTTGTTTCTCACCGCAGCTATAGTCGTCTTAGTTGCTTGTGTATTTATTAAATGGCTAGGAATACGAAACCGATATTTGATTATCACTTACATTTCTATTTCTTTATTAGGATTCGAGGGTATTTTCTCACCACTGCAAATTGCTGCGTTTTCTTGGCATCAGACAAGCGTTACACATCTGTGGCCAATTGCTTTGACAATCTTGGCTTGGGAATTTGCAGGATCAAGAAAATTCGCTGGAGTTAGTTTATTCTTTTGTGGTTTAGTCGTCGGAAATTCAAATTCAGCTGAAGCACTATGGTCGATTGTAACGACATGGCTATATGTAAAGACTTTCTTGCGAGACGACGAAGTCGCTTCAAAGGTGAAGAAGGACGGGCTCAGGTTTTTCTTTTTTGGCAGTGTTCTTGGGTTCACATTAACTCTGACGGCCCCTGGATTTTGGAATAGAGCAAATCACTCTGTCGGGATGCCTGATAGCATTGCAGATTTTGGATTCAGATTGGCCAAGTCTACAGGTGCATTTGGGTTCGACATCCTGACTCATCCATATCTATGGCTTGCTTTCCTAATTGGGTTCTTTTGTAAATCAAATATTGATTTAGTTTCCATATTCCACCTAAGACAAAAAGGGGGATTTTTAGTTAGGAGTTCTCTTCTGCTGTATATCTTATTGGTATTTGGAACAACCGTGGGTTACCCCGCTTGGCATCAGCCTTTAGGGCTGTACATTGTTCTTTTACCAACCATGTTTATTGTGGGGGCTACATCAGAGGCTCGGTTCCTGAAGAAGACTTTAGGGCCTCTCAAAATTTTCTTTTACATCACCGTTATTTTTTGTTTAAGTTTGAGTGTCAGATCTTCTATTTCGGTCCTGAATCGTGCGCAGCAATGGGATTCCGCATATCATTCAAATATATGCTTAATTCACCAGGGTGATACTCGAATGTTAAAAGGAGCGGAAATGGTTTACCCTGTTTTCCAGAAGGGAATTGAAGATATAGAGAGTTGGGCTTGGATGAAACAGTCTTATGTAACTTGGATAAATTCCCAAGAGTCCACTACTTTTGCTGCGTGCGGCTACTAAGAGCAAATAGTTCCCCCTAAAAATTCACCCTAAATAATTCAGAGTTAAAACGACAAATAACTTTAAACTAAATAATTTTGAACAAAACCCAGTGAAAATCAGTTAGCGTTGGTGTCGACCCAATCGGGAGAAATATTTTTCCTTGTAGCAATAGATAAGCCTGGGTGAATAGGTAGCGTAATGAAATTCCACTCAGGATATCTATTTTGAAGTGCGGGAATCGCTAAGTACGCATCACCACATAACTTGCTTGATGTGAAAGAAATATCCTTAGGGAATGTGTCATGAAAACAAACCACTCCTCGCAATGCCACATGTTCCTCCAGAGCGATGAAATCATCTTGTACTGCTTCCGAATCATGATTTGCGTCGATGAAAAGTAGATCCAACTTATCTCCCGATTTTTGTAATTCTTTGGCCAAATCTAGGCTTGTTCCGAGGATTTTAAATACAGATTTTTTGTTTGGAATGTAGTCCAAGGCCCTTCCAGAAATATCAACCGCATATTTTCGCCCAGCGTTAACTTTATTAAAGGTTTCACCCTCGTAAATTCCTAATTCTGCGTAAGTTTGAGGCATTAAGTCGAGAGATAACTGAGAAAGAAAAGTAACGTGCCATGAAATCTCTGCAGGCCTTAAGATTCTTCTCAATTTGTTAATCATGAAATAATACCTCACGTTTCGAATTTAGGGTTTTTGACATTAATCCAGCACCACAACCCCACCCGGAGTAACCAGGTGCACAGCAACAATCCCAGATTGATCATCATTAGTTGATGGGTCCACCCATTCAATAGTGACATCTCCGAGAGAAGAAAGAATATCTTCTTTAAACCAAGAGTCAGCTAGTTGATCTGTATCTGCAATAACAATTTTCTCAATTTCAGCAAGTGGTGTGCCATCTTGTGATGGGTGATCGGCAGATAACCACTGGATAAAGAATGGGAATTCTCTTGTGTCAGTAATCTCATTTACGCCAATTTGCACCCACTTGAGATCTGTTCCGTTTGGTCGTGTGCGATGACCTTCTGTTGCCGCGCGTCCAAACTTTGTGGCAATAGGTGCGATGTCTTTTGTGCTAAATACCCAGGTGAACCAACCGCCACCTTCATTTGCCTTTTTTGATACTGCCTTACCCCAAGGAGTTTGTTCTGTTGCTGGGTGATCAAGTGGACACACAACTTCTATGTATTGACCGTTCTTAAGTGAGGCGGTGAAGTTACGTGTACCAAAGCGTGGGTGGATACCACCATCTACAAATGTGCTGCCTAGGCGTGAACCTAGCCTTTGCACAGTGTCAGCTAGTTGGTCGTGTGAAGTCACATAAGAAACATGATCTAAGCGCATGGGGGAATTCTGCACCATGGCGAGGGGTGCAAATGACCACTTCTTGGCCAGGTCAATTGGTATCCACAGGTGTTCTTTTCCCATCCGTTAGATGTCCGTTAGAGGGTAAAGACTCAAGACATGGCCCCAAGTTGTGGTGTGTTGACATTTCTGTACTACAGAAATACCCTTTAAGTATGTACCAGTGAAAAAATAGTGCGCTTCTCCCAATCTGCGCGCAAGCACAAGATTGGAAGAGTTCACGCTCTCTATGTCATGAACCTTTGTGACTTTCAGGTCGATCCTGAAGACTTTAATAGGCGAAGCTGGGTGGGGGTTGATTCAAGAGGTCGTGAACTTGAAATCACAGGAATTGATTTAGGAGATTACTTCTTGGCAATCCATGTAATGACAACTAGAAGGGTGAAGAACTATGGCAAAGAAAGAGAGTAAGAAGCTCATTTACACATCGGGTGGTTCTATCAACCTCGACCAAGAGAAGGTTCTTTACAAAGGCAAAAGGCTAACTGAGGCACGCGCAATAAAACTGGGCGAAGAGACTGCCAAAAAGTTTAGGGGGCGCCCATCACTTTCAAATAAAAAAGAAGAGTCTCCTATAGTTCAATTCCGGGTTACTAAAGCTAAGAAAATTGCTATTAAGAAGAAGGCAAAGGCTGAGAAGATTTCTGAGTCAGAACTACTCAGGCGCGCAGTTGATTTGGTGCTGGCTACTAACTAAGAACTAACTGCAGGTCGTGCGCGTTGGAGTTTTATTCTCTAAATAGAAATCATCCACCTGCCCATCAACACACTCATTCCCCTGCCCTTGCCCGGTATGGCCATCTCCTGTCAGTGAGATAAGAACTGAATTAGTCAGGATCTTGTTTAGCCCTTGCGCCCATTCATAGGGCGTTGCTGGGTCGCCAGTGGTGCCAATGATGACAATCGGGTTGGCGGTCTTGGTTGGTATAACTTCCGTCGCTTTTGCCGTTTCAAAGTACTCACAGACCAGCCCACTATAGGCAAGGTAGGGACCAAAAAGTGGTGCTTGCTTGGCAAATACCTTCGCATCTACTTTCATTTGTTCAACGCTGCGGTTATCTGCGAAATCTAAACAATCAATAATGGCACCTGAATCAAACTCGTTGGTGGTGTAGCCATCTTTGGTTCTCCCGGTGTATCCATCAGCTAGTTTTAAGAGCCTCTCAGCCTTGCCTAGCTTTACCGCCTTAACAGCCACACGAAGCTTTGGCCATCCTGTTGCGCTGTCATAGAGAGCTGATGCTGTGCCCAGCAGAGCTAGCGACTCTGAGAGTCTTGCGTTGGGCTTCTTTTCCAATTGGCTTAAAATCTTCTTCATCTCATCAATTGCCGCTGCGTTATCTTTTGTTAACGGACAGTCACTTCTTTTAGCGCAATCAGTTACAAATGCTGCAAATGCTTTATCAAAGCCAACCGCTTGTGTGAGCCCCTGCTGGAAGTTAGAGATGGACGGATCTACTGCGCCATCTAGCACCATGCGGCCAACTTTCTCTGGAAAGAATTGGGCATAGAGGGTGCCCAGAAATGTGCCATAGGACTTACCCATGTAGTTCAGTTGCTTATCGCCTACTGCTTGTCGCAAGATATCCATATCGCGGGCAGCATTTGCTGTGCTAAATGAGGTGAGGTACTTATTCTTCTCTTGGCACTGCTGAATAAACTTCTTTGATTCGATCAGGGTTTGCGCAAACTCTTGCTCGTTATCTGGTTTTGAATCAGAGGCGTAGTTGGCATCTAACTCTTTATCATTTAAACAAATAATGGGCTCACTGCGCCCAACCCCGCGAGGGTCAAAGCCCACAATGTCATATGCCTCAAGGATTGCTGGGTTAAAGAGATACTCGGCTGCATATGCGTAATCAACCCCTGACCCACCTGGGCCGCCAGGATTAACTATGAGGCTGCCTAGCTTCTTCTTGTTCGTTGTTGGGTATTTTAGGACTGAGATGTTAAATGTGCCAGTCTTTAACTCTGTGTAATCGATGGGCACAAGCAGATCTGTGCATTGGTAGTTCTCAAAACAACTTTTCCATTGCAACTCTTGCGCGTAGTAAGCAGCAAGTGTTGTGGGTATCTCTGGCCTTGATTGAATATAGGAAACTGTGGAAAAAAGAGCGAGTGCAAAAACTGTTACAGCTACCGTAATTTTACTTGCGCGGGTTCTAAATACCTTAAGAGATTCAGTGGAGAAAGTCTGCATCTATGGCTTTGCCAGACGACACATCAGAGCTTCGCAGGTAACTAGTGGGGCAGCGCTATGTGAAAGGTTGGTGCGTGCCTCCATGATGGCTGATATTTTGTTAATCGTTGAGTGCGCTGGGTATTTAGTAGCATAACTCTCGATAGCCTCACGCATATCTGTGTTGATCATGGAATCTGCTTCACCTGATTGCACCATCATCACATCGCGATAGAAGGTGGCGATATCAAGCAGTGCGCCATCGATTGAGTCGCGCACCATTCTGGTAGAACGTGACTTCTGTTCTTTCTCCAACTCTTTCACAGCCTTCGCACCACCTGTTGCCATGCCGCGACCCGTTGCACCTTTCCCATAGGCCTCTTGCAGCTTTTCAATCTCTTTCTCATCACGTTCATCACTAGATGTATTTGCCTCATTAGTTGCTAGGTCCACAAGTGTTTGCGCTGCAGCAAATGCTGCGGCAAGTGAATTCAGTTGTAGTGGCAGCGCCATGATGCGAGCGCGGTTACCGCGCACGTTCTCATTCTTTGCTAAATACCGTGCTCGTCCAATATGTCCTTGGCTTACCCGCGCCGCAAAATCTGCCATCGCTGGTGCGATCTTGTCTCTGGTGACCAGCACGTTGGTGACTGCTTGTAGTGATGGCGTGCCCAGTTGCAGGTGGCGACAGCGCGAGCGGATGGTGGGCAGAAGGTCATGCATAGTAGGCGCACAGAGCAACCAGACGGTGCGGGTGCCAGGCTCTTCAATTGCCTTGAGCAGGGCGTTTGCAGCTGATTCCGTGAGTCTGTCGGCATCTTCCATCACAACTACTCGCCAGCCTCCCATAGACGGCGCCCAGGCAACGCGGGTCAGCAGCTCGCGCACTTCTTCAACCTTGATTGACAGCCCTTCAGTGCGAATGATTTCAACATCGGGGTGGCCATGTGTCTTTGCCGCATTGCAATCAGAGCATGTGCCGCAACCATCATTAGAACAGATCAGTGCTTGGGCAAAAGCAACTGCCGCACTGGATCTACCCGACCCTGGAGGACCGGTGAATAACCAAGCATGTGTCATCTCTTGTGATTCTTCACCCGTTCGGCTTGCCGCAACTGCTCCTTTTAGAATTTCGGTGACGTGTTCTTGACCTACTAGGTCATCAAAGACAGAGCTCACTTACTTCTTTATCCGATGCGTGACGGCATTC
>Ga0164295_10000549_pt1 | contig 31934 bp, 31 predicted proteins | sample GEODES006metaG_FD_111798 | JGI IMG/M metagenome (GOLD analysis project Ga0164295, IMG submission 111798) | Oligotrophic lake water microbial communities from Sparkling Lake, Wisconsin, USA - GEODES006 metaG | ecosystem: Environmental > Aquatic > Freshwater > Lake | place: USA: Sparkling Lake... | reverse complement strand
TCGCCCTTAATGATACGAGTTTCAATCGCTTCGATTAGAGCTGCACCGTGATGAGGATAAACAACGGTTTCGCCGACCTTAAATGTCATGTGTTGCCCTTCGCTAGAGGGTATATTCTACCAGCGATTTACGGGCAAGAAAACCCAGTTAAATAAGGGCTTTAGGCATAATGTGGGCGCCATCTGCTGTTCATCATCAATGTATTTGCCAGCGAAAAACACGTGAGAGAATGACCCTATGCGTCGCACCATCACAATAATTTCTGCACTTGTGCTTGCAACTTCATTAACGGCTTGTGGCGCCGGACGAGGCGCGGCAACAAGAAACATTACGCAAGTTACAGATGGTGTTGAAGTAACTATTACTGAAAATGGAAGCAAAATAAAGATTCTTAACATGCTCCTTGTTGCAACCGAAACAGGCGATGCCGTTCTTGTTGGAACCATTGTTAACCAAGGTGCCGAACCAGATCAGTTACTGGGTATTGCTGTCGGTGGAAGCCAAGCAACTCTTACTGGCGAGAGAGCTTTAATGCAGAATGCCCCAATTCGTTTTGAGGGCGACAGCGCAAACGCCAAGGCAGTTTTCTTCGGTGTAGCACCAGTTGCAGGACGCCACGTAGTACTTTCAATTGGTTTTGCTCGAGCCGGATTAGTTACTGCTGAAGTAATCATTCGCGACAAGCGCGATGACTATAAAAGTATTACCTCTGGGACCTCAGCACCAGCTGAGGTTAGCGCTTCCCCTGATTCGCAACTGCCTGAATAGCAGCCTTCGCTGTCTCTGGATCTAAGTACTCTCCACCTTTTTTAATTGGCGCAAAATTTGAGTCCAAGTTATAGAGAAGTGGAATTCCAGTAGGAATATTTAACTCTGCAATATCTGCTTCTGAAATTCCATCTAAGTGCATTACTAAAGCACGCAGAGAATTACCGTGAGCGGTTACTAATACTCGCTTGCCGGCTTTTAGATCAGGGACGATTGATTCTTGCCAATAAGGGATCATGCGAGCGACTACATCTTTCAGACATTCAGTTGCTGGCAGATCTGAACCCAAATCAGCGTAGCGCGCATCGCTGGCCTGGCTATATGGGTCATCTGAATCAATTGGTGGAGGCGGAACATCGTATGAACGACGCCATAATTTAAATTGTTCTTCGCCGTATTTGGCCAAAGTTTCTTTCTTATCTTTGCCTTGCAAAGCACCGTAGTGGCGTTCATTTAAGCGCCATGAGCGATGAACTGGAATCCAATGTCGATCACAAGCATCAAGGGCTAACTGCGATGTATGAATCGCGCGACGCAGAAGAGATGTGTGAACAACATCTGGCAACAGGTTGCCTTCGGCCAGTAACTTTCCACCGCGGGCAGCTTCGACTTCACCCACTGACGATAAAGGAACGTCTACCCAGCCAGTAAATAGGTTCTTGGCATTCCATTCGGATTCACCGTGGCGCAACAAGATCAATTCGTAGTTCGACATAGTGCTTATCTTGCCATGTGAGGCGCTAATAATTAAATCAAATGCTTAAAAGCATCAAGATTTGCCAGAGATTCACCGCGGCTTACTCGCCAAGCCCATTCGCGACGAATCGCATTTGCAAAGCCCAATTCTAGCAATGGATTAAATGACGAATCTGAATACTGCAATACCGCACCAACTAGTCGATCAATCTCGCGATCTGTAACCGCTACAAGTGGCAAACGGCCAACTAAGAAGATGTCGCCAAGTTCATTGGTAGCAAAGGCGATCCCATACATGCCCGCGTTCTTGGCCAGGCACCAGGCATGTACTGCGCCAACATTTTCATCAGGTTTACGAATTACAAATGCGTTGATGCTAAGTGAATGATCACCAATAATCAGTGCGCAATGTGTCTGCTGCTTCTTCTCACCTGGCAAGGTAATCAGAAAGGTCTTGCCGTCTTTTTCTTCATATTCCAAATCGTGCGATTCTAGGAATTCTGCAATTACTTCACGTGGATCCAAGGCCGCCAACTAACTAACCGATCGATTTGTTGACGCGTGCTGCATCAGTAATTACTTGATCATAGATATCTAGAGTTCCACGGGCGGTGGCATCCCAACCAAAGTGCGATGCATGTTCGATCGCACCCATAGAAAGCAGCACGCGGCGTTGTGGTTCTTGCAATAAACGAGCCAGCACTGAAGACCAGGCGCGTGGATCATGGCCATCGACGAGTACACCAGAAATACCGTCAGCAACTGCTGTGCGCAGGCCACCAACTGCAGTTGCTACAACAGGTGTTCCACAAGCTTGTGCTTCAAGTGCTACCAAGCCAAAACTTTCGGAGTAACTAGGCACGCAAACTAAATCTGCGGCGCGATACCAATTTGGCAATTCGGCACGTGGTACCGGCGGCAAGAAGGTAATTACATCGGCAATATTGAGCCAATTAACTAAATCTTTCAACCTTTCGACTTCACCACCATTTATTCCAGATGCGCCACCAATGATAAAAACTCGCAACTTTGGTCGCAAATGTGGCGCATGTGAAAGCATTTCGGCAATCGCCCGAATCAATATCTCTGGCCCTTTATGTGGCTGAATGCGTCCCACAAAGTTAATTACATGAGAATCAGCCTCAATACCAATCTCTTTACGGGCGGCTGCGCGGCCTGCGCTAGGAGTGAAGTTATAAAGATCAACGCCAGGTGTAACCACATGCACCGTATCTGGGCAAGCGTCATAGAGTGAAACCAAGCTGGCGGCTTCTGCATCCGTATTGGCAGTCAGGGCGTTTGCTGCAGCAACAATTTGGGTTTCACCCTGCACGCGAATCATTGGTTCTGGACTTTCGCCTTCGGCCAGATTCAAATTCTTAACACGGGCCATGGTGTGCATGGTGTGGACTAAAGGGAGTTTTAATTCTTTAGCAACTGGCATTGCGACTTTTCCTGATAACCAATAATGCGAATGGATCAGGTCATAACTTTGATCAGTGGAAAGCGCTTTCTTAAATTCAGCCGTTAACTCATTAAAGTGCGCAGGGACTTGTTCTTTCGTCCAATGCAAATCATGGCCAGCATCCAAGTGATGCACATTTACACCTGGAGAAAGTTCTACAACTTCCGGTAGATCTAAATGATCGCGACGAGTGAAAATATCAACTTCCACACCCTGTGCTGCCATACGTGCCGCACTTTCAGCAACATAAATATTCATACCACCGGCATCGCCAATACCCGCTTGTTCCAGCGGACAGGTGTGCACCATGAGCATGGCGACTCGACGTTTCATATCCGAAGGATACTTCAGTATGCCAAGCGAAGGAATTGCAAGAGTACGCCTATTTGATTGAGTGGGCTAAATAGTTGCGCGAATGGTGCCAATTACACGCGGGCCACCCATTACTTTTTCGGGCGTAAACGGTGAATCGATACCAAATTCTTTTAAACAAGCGTGCACAATTGTGCGAAATGCTCGTTGTGAGCCATCGCTAACTTTGATTGCAATTGCACGACCATCTGCAAGAGAAGTGACATTTACTGCTTCGGCGCCATCCTTCATAAATAATCCAGGCACTTGCTGCATCATCTCAGTGTTATGTCGGCCATTTCCACCAACCATTTCTGGGAATTTGCGAGCAGCTTCGATAACGCTCTGATGCACTGGATCGCTGGAAATAGTTGCTGCGTGAACGACTCGAGCGAGACCAATTACTGAAAGCAAAAAGAGTGGCGCGCCACAACCATCGGTAGAAGTTAAAGTAATTGTTTCTCCCGCTAAATTCTCTAACTCAGCCTTAATCGCCAATTGCAGTGGATGTGAGTGTTCTAAATAACTCTCGATTGGCCAGCCGTTCTTCACGCAAGTTGCCAACATCGCTGAATGTTTTCCGCTGCAATTCATTGCGATACGAGCGGCTGGCTTCTCCCCCCAAGCACGTTTCTCGGCTTCACCAATTGGACGATCTAGGGCACATTGCAACGCACTTTCGTCTAAACCTACCGATGCCAAAATTTCGCGAGCACCGTCCATGTGTATGTCGCCACCAGAGTGGCTAGATTGCGCAAGCGCCAATAAGCGTGGCTCTAAAACTAGACCGTTGCGAACCATGGCTGATGCTTGTGCGCATTTGATCGCCGAACGCGGAAATACCTTGGTATTAATATCACCCAGAGATTTAAAGATTGAACCATCAGCATTTAACATCGCCAAGAAACCGCGATGTTCAGATTCGACAACTCCATCACGAACATACTCGGCTAAGACTGCGTCATTAAACATGTATTTATCCTTCTCTTTGATTATTCGGATTGGCGTTCTAGTGATGACCAGATATGCGCTTGTAACTCTTGACCTTCTGCAGCCATGTCGTAGGCAAAAAACAGCTCACCCGCAACAAGGCCATATAGACGAACGCCCGCTGTAACAATCTTTGCTGATGGCGCCGAATAACCTCGATCCAAAACTAATTGAATCTTTGGTCCATCAAATGTTCCGACCCAACCTTCAGAGATTCCGGTGTTGTGTGAGATAAGAACTTCTAAAACATTATTTGGTTTTACGCGCCAGAAGCCCGCTTCAGACCCAGCTGGACGAATAATTTCGCCATCTTTATCAATGATCCAAGAGCGTGAGTAATAATTTAGAAATGGGCGCCCGTCATGGTTAAAGACAACTTCATGCGCATATTCAAAGCTTTCAATCGTTGGATAATCCCCACGACCTTTGCCGCGCCAAGTGCCGACCATCCACGCCAGTGGATTTAAATCCGGATGCAAACCTTCTGGAATTGTAAATACCACTTAAAGTCTGCCCCTTCGATACGTGCGCGGATCACGTGCTTGCGATTCGCGACGACCACGAAAACCATAAATCAACAACGCAATGCCAATAATTAAAGAGATAAGTCCCAGGAGGATTGCGCTAACGATTTCCACCTCATAATCCTAAGGGTCTAGAGCTTCTTCACCGTCCACATGATGACCAGCATCGCCACAAAGACAACCAAGCCTTGTCCGATTGTCTCCATTTAGGCGGGCACAATCACTTGTTGGGATGCGGCGACGTTTTCCACTGTCAACTGCGCATCAACCGGTGTTGTTCGTTTAACGATGGCAAGTGCGATTGGGCCTAGTTCAAAGTGACGTGCGACTGTGCCGAGAAAACCAACTTGAACTTCCCCGTTCATAACCGGCGTACCAGATGCGGGCATTACAACTTGGCTACCATCTAAGTGCAGCAGAACTAAACGGCGCGGTGGGTTCCCGAGATTAAATATTTTGGCAACTGTTTCTTGCCCGCGATAGCAACCCTTATTCATATGAACTGATTTATTTAAAACACCAAGTTCATTTGGTATTGATTTATGGTCTGTTTCAAAGGCAATTCGCGGACGCCCAGCTGCAACTCTTTCTGCATCAAGTGCCCATGTACCAACCTGCATTGCGGTGGCGCCAAATGTTTCTTGCATATCTTTTAACTCAGCACGTGGAAGAAGAGCAAAGGGTCCGCCTAAATCTGTTGCAGCACCTGGTGCGCGCAAGACAGCAAATTCGCTTGAGGCATCGCGCACATCAACACGTAACATAAATTTCATTTTTTGCAGGTATGCAATCAGGGTATCGATGTAACCAGGGTCAAGCACCAGCCAAGTGGTATCACCATCATCGACTAAATTAAATTGATATTCGACATGGCCTTGGGGATCTAAAATCAACGCTGAAGTCCATTGCCCCACACCTAGTTCGGATAAATGCTGTGTGGTTAAATCATGTAACCATTTCAAACGATCAGTACCTGATACGGCGATAATATTTAAATGAGATAGATCTGCCCAAGCGGTACCGGCCAACAAAGCCTTCTGCTCTTTATTCGGTTCCCCGAAATGCCAAATGGCGCCTTTATCGACGCCATCTTCAACAAGGACTGCAGTCATGATTTACTTAACGCACGCAGCGCATAGCCCATAAATTGCGAAGTGAGAAACATCTGTCTTGAAGCCATAATCATCTGCCAGATTTTGAACAAAGTTTGCTGCCACATCGATTGGCGCATTACCAACAGAACCACATGTGCCGCACACAAGGTGAAGGTGAGTTAATTCTTCGGCTGCGTGATAGGTAGCACCGCCATGGCCTAGGTGAGTGTGTTGAACAAGGCCAACGTTTTCAAGCGTTTCTAAGTTGCGATAAACCGTTGAAAGATTGATTCCGGGATGAGTTGCACGTACCTTTTCTGCAACTTCTTCAGGTGTGGCATGTCCAAGTTCACGGACAGCAGATAAAACGAGTTCGCGTTGCGGGGTTAAGCGCAAGCCTTTATCGCGGAGTTCGTGTTGTTCAACCATGGGTTAAGCCTACCTTTAAAGTGAAATGACGAGATCCGCAAGGGTGCCCTGCGCAGCGGTGACTCGTTGTTCTACGCGCGCACCCGGTGCTTGAACTACAAGAGTCCAAACACCAGGGGCGGCGAAGAAACGAAACTGTCCTTGCGAATTAGTTGGAAGCTCTGCGGTGAATTCTCCGTCGCGATCTAGCAAACGAACATGTGCGTTACCGACAGGAGTTCCGTTAGGTACTCCGTCGTCCCCGTCCCTGAGTACAACACCTTGGATGATTGTTTGTGTTGTAACGTCAAATCCTTTTGCTAGAAGTCCATCAAGTGATGGACCGCCAGGAGTTGCACCGCAGGTTTTCAACTTACGCTCCTACAGCTACTGGTACACCAACGAGTGAACCGTATTCGGTCCATGATCCGTCGTAATTCTTAACGTTTGCAACGCCAAGAAGTTCATGCAGAACAAACCAAGAGAACGCAGAACGTTCTCCGATACGGCAGTACGCAATTGTATCTTTTGCAAGATCAACACCGGCACCAACGTAAAGTTCTTTTAGTTCAGTATCTGTCTTGAATGTGCCGTCTTCATTTGCAGCCTTTGACCATGGAATATTCTTCGCGGTTGGAATGTGTCCCTTGATTTGTCCCTGCTCTTGTGGCAAGTGTGCAGGAGCTGCAAGTTCGCCACTGAATTCAGCTGGTGAGCGAACATCTACGATGTTTAGGGTTCCAATAGCTGCAATAACTTCATCGCGGTACGCACGAATCGAGTTATCACGCTCTTTAGCAACATAACGAGTTGCAGTGCGAGTTGGCACGGTTGTTACGAATGCGCGGGCATCGAGTTCCCAGCGCTTGCGTCCACCATCTAGCAAACGCACATCTTGGTGACCGTAAACCTTGAAATACCAGAACGCATATGTTGCAAACCAGTTGTTATTGCCACCATACAAGATCACTGTTGAGTCATTAGAAATACCTGACTTTGAGAGCAAGGCTTCAAACTTCTCTTTTGAAATCAGGTCGCGAATTAGCCCATCTTGCAGGTCATCGCGCCAATGGAATGTAATCGAGTTTTCGATGTGGCCTTGATCGTACAAAGTGGTGTCTTCATCGACCTCCACAATTACGACCTTAGGGTTATTGATATTTTCAGTGACCCAATCGGCACTTACTAGGGATGTTTCACGTGACATGTTTCTCTCCTGTTATTAGTTAGTTTTGTATAGAAAACGAATAAATTACTTGGAAGTGCGGGCGCGCAAGATGAGCAAATACATCTCACAACCCAGACAAAAATTAAACGCCGCATTCAAGAAAGCTGCGGCGAGTGCAAACCCAACTGCAATTGTGAAAACCCCGTTGGCCCCGGTTGCAGATCCAATGATCGCGACAAGTGTGAAAACTAGTCCAACCGCTTGCGCAAATTGTGGAGGCCGAACATCCTCAAAAGTCACCGTTGACTTAAGGCGAGGTTTAATTAAATTCTTAAAGATAAAAGCGTAAGGAGTGAACTGCGGACCACGAATTACACCGATTGCAAAGACAACCGCCTGCAAAGTGATTACCCAAACACTTGACGTTACGAGTGCTGTTGCTAGGACAACTGTTGTAAATAGCGCAGACCATCGTGGGCCACGTGCATCAATTTCTACTGACATTTTCATTCCTTAACTTGAATCGATTATGGGTCGGTGTATTAGTTTTTAAATTGCAAACTAAGCACGACACATAGAGCCAGCTAAGCGACCGTAATCAAGCACACGGCGCTTTGTGAAATAGCTGATTTCGATGCGGAACATAGGTAAAGAGTAAGCAGGGTTATGCGATAACGCTAGTTGCGAAATATTCGCAAGTGGCAGAGTTAGTGAATAGCCGCCAGCGCTGCATGTACTTGAGCGCGTTTCGGTGTTCCCATTGCACGACCGACTTCAACGCCGGCGTGATTTAAGAACAAGGTGGTCGGAGTTGATCGAATATCTAGTTCACGTACAAGTTCAAGATGTGATTCGGCATCAACGTGGGCATAGCGAACATCAGATAAAGTCTTGACCATATCTTCGAGCAGGACCTTGGTGGCACGACATGGCGTGCAGAACGCTGATGAGAATTGCACCATCGTCGCTCGAGATCCAAGTTCTGTGCCGACAACGGCAGCGGTCAACTTTGGCCCATTTACCGTCTTCTTCTTACGAAACTCTCCGCGTGTGCGCTGATACCAAAGGCCAAATCCAGTGGCCAATACCAGCACGATCGCAAGTGGAATGAAAGTTTTCACTGGAGTATTCTCTCTTACTTAACCAGATATCACGAACCCAAGTAAGTGAAAGGTGCGCCCCATGGCCAAGGTGTTGCTACTGACAAACACCAATGGCGCCAGCGCTGAAGTTCTGCCATCACTTGCTTTGCTGCAACATACAGTCAAAATCATGCCCGCCGAAGCTAGCGTGCTTATTGATTCTCCTGTCATGGATATTGTTTTCGTCGATGCACGCCGCGATTTACCGGCTGCAAAGAATTTAACTCGCTTACTAACTTCTACTGGAGTTGGCGCACCCGTTATTGCAATAACCACAGAGGGTGGACTCTCTGCTATGAGCGCCGACTGGGGCGTTGACGATGTCATTCTTGATACTGCAGGTCCTGCCGAAGTTGATGCACGCATTCGTATTTCAATTGGAACGCACCTTGCGGCAATAACGGCATCCGATGCAAGCGCTGGTGAAATTCGAACTGGCGAAGTTGTTATTGATGAAGGCACCTACACAGCAAAGATTAAGGGTCGCTCACTTGATTTAACTTTTAAAGAATTCGAACTTCTAAAGTATTTGGCACAACATCCGGGTCGCGTATTCACGCGTGCACAGTTGTTGCAAGAAATCTGGGGATATGACTATTTCGGTGGTACTCGCACCGTTGATGTTCACATCCGCCGCCTGCGTTCAAAGCTTGGCCCTGAATTTGAATCAATTATCGGTACGGTGCGTAATGTTGGCTATCGCTTCACACTTCCAAACGGTGGCAAAGAGAGCCAAATCGCCGAGCGGGTTTAAAGGTAATGCGCCATATTCTTAAGATTCATCGCTTACTTAATGATCCACTTCCTACTTCAAAAATCGAATACACAATCCGCACATTTGATCCCGTTCAAGATAAAGAGCGTTGGCTAGCACTTAACAATGAAATTTTCATAAACCATCCAGACCAAGGTAATTGGGCGCTAGCCGACATTGAAAACCGAATGGCCGAGACTTGGTTTGATCCGGAAGGCTTCTTTCTTGCAGTAAAAGAGGATGAAATCGTTGGCTTTGTCTGGACCAAAATCCATCAAGCTTCTGTAAATCAAGAACCTGTCGGCGAACTTTATGTCGTGGGCGTGGCTCCTGGCTATGCCCATCAAGGTATTGGCCGCGCCCTATCTGTTACCGCGATTAATTACTTAGTCGAAAAGGGTTTAAAACGCTCAATGCTTTACGTCGATGCCGATAACGAAAAGGGTTTAGCGCTCTATACGAGTCTAGGTTTTAGCTAGCAGCGCTTGTGCCGAAAGGCAGGGGTAGTACTATTTACAATTATGAAGTCGACTCCATCAATAGAAAATGATGTAAATATCGACGCAATAGCAAAAGCTGCAAATGTAAGTCCATCCACCGTCTCACGGGTATTAAACGGAACCGCAAAAGTATCACCTGAACGCGAGATGGCTGTCAGAACAGCCGTAGCAAAATTTAACTACATTCCAAATGCCTCAGCCAGGCATTTAGCTGGTGGTCGCAGCGGTTTAATTGCTCTTCTGATGGAAGAATCTAACGAGGAGTTTTTCTACAATCCTTTTTGGAGCCAAGTAGTTCAAGGATTTTCAACAACAATTTCTAACGCAGGTTCTCTCCCCCTTTTGTTAGTCAGGCCAAGATCTGGAACTGAAAATTCGGTTTTTACTACTCTGCTTAAGGGAAAAATTGATGCCCTTGCCGTCCTTAGTTGGCATGCATCAACGACTGATATCGCTGGCAATTTAGATCCTAAAATTCCCACGATAGTCGTAGGCGATTTTGGCAAATCAATTAATTCAAGTCATGTGGATGTTGATAATGTAAAGGGTGGCTTTTTGGCTACTGAACATTTAATTGCAGCAGGTTGCAAAAATATTTTGGCGCTCACCGGTGATTTAAGATTGCAATCTGGACGTGATCGCTTAGAAGGCTATAAGAAAGCGCTGACCAGCGGTGGATTAAAAGTTCGCGAAGACATGATTTTACGGGGAGATTACACCAGCGTGATAGCTCGTGACTTAACCGCAGGTGCTATAAAAAAGGGAATCAAATTTGACGGTATCTGCGCAGCAAATGATTTATCTGCTGTCAGCGCGATGGAAGTTTTGAAAGAACATGGATTTAATATTCCAGAACAAGTAAAGATTGTTGGATTTGATGATTCACCAATTGCAAGTAGCAGCAGCCCATCTATAACAACAATTAGACAACCGATTCGCGAATTAGGCGCCGAGGTCGCACTTAGCTTGCTGGCTATATTGGATGGCGAAGAAGTTGCAGATAAATTGCTAGATGTAGAATTGATCGTTAGAGAATCAACTTCTTCTAAAAAGCTGAATTAGCAGCGATAATCTCTTTGTATTTATGAAAGCTCATCTTTGGAGTGCGTTCTAGAGTTTCAAAATCGACGTAAACAATTCCGAAACGCTTTGCGTAACCTTCAGCCCATTCAAAATTATCAAGAAGCGACCATGCAAAATAGCCTTTCACAGGTACGCCTTCAGAGATCGCTTTTTGTAGCGATTGCAGATGTGAGACGATATAAGAAGTTCTTTTAACATCTTCTACTTTTCCATTTACCTTAACATCGTCATAGCCGGCGCCATTTTCAGTGATCACTAAGTATGGAATTTGCGGCCAATCTTTGTGCACGCGCTTGACCAGATTTCCTAGGCCTTCAGGTGTTACAACCCAACCTAGCGCCGTTAAATTATTAGCTAGATGAGCCGGAGCTGACGTATCCACTCGCTGTGGAAATGGCATAAATCCACCTTCGATAGCCGGTTTATCTTCAGGCCTTGGGGAGCGGACAAATCCATCGCAGTAATAATTAATACCTAGAAAGTCAGTTTCTACTTTTAATAATGCATCATCGCCCGGCAAGATAACTCCATCAATTCTCTCGCCATAAGCAGCTAGCAAAGTCTTTGGGTAAGTACCGGTTGTATACGCTTCTATCCACCAACGATTCAAATTAGCATCATTTAACTCAATAAAATCAGCAACTTCTTGATCGCCAGGAGACTCATTATGAATATTGTTCATATTTACAGTTAAACCAACAATTGCATCCGGTGATGCTTTTTTGATTGCCTTCAACCCAGCAGAATGTGCCAAAGCGGTGTAATGGCTAGCCTTAATGGCTAAATTAAAATCTTTCTTTCCTGGTGCATGCACACCATTTGAATAGCCAAGCCAAGAGATACACCAGGGCTCGTTCAAGGTAATCCAATTGCTAACTCGATCTCCGAAAGCCTTTGCGCAAGCATGAGCGTAATCTTCAAAAGATTTTACGATATCTCTATTTGCCCAACCGCCTTTATCTTCTAAAGCCTGTGGCAGATCCCAGTGATACAAAGTAACCATAGGTTCGATTCCAGCAGCGATGAGTGCGTTTATTAATCGGTTGTAGAAATCAAAACCTTTTTCTTCTCGAGTTGAATCACCTTTAGGGAAAAGACGCGGCCATGCAATTGAAAATCTGTATGCCTTCACACCTAAATCTTTTAAAATCTTGATATCTTGCTCGAATAAGTTGTAATGATCGCAGGCCTTATCGCCAGTATCTCCATTAACAACTTTCCCTGGAGTTTTAGAAAATGTATCCCAGATGCTCAAGCCACGGCCATCAACATCAAAAGCACCTTCGATTTGGTAACTGGAGGTAGCTGTTCCCCATGTGAACGTCTCGGGAAAACCAGAGGTCATCTTTAGTACCCAATCTCGTATAAACTTTCATCAGGCGTAATTACCTACGGTTTTTACCCATGAAAGCGCTTTCAGATTTGATACTCTAACACAGCCAAACACCGATCGCTAGGAGTACTCGATGAGCCAAGATCCACAAAAAGTGCTTTTGTGGTCTGAAGTGTTCGCCGATCACCTTGATAGCAAACTCCCTGCCGATACTTGGGGCTTTGAAATTGGCGATGGGGCAGGCGCCGGGTTGGTTGGCTGGGGAAATAATGAGCTTCAGTATTACACCCCTGAATCAGTAAAGATTGATAACAATTTATTTATCACTGCCCAGCGAGAGGCGCCAGATTCATCGCTTCAATGTTATTACGGGGCTGCGCTTTGGACGAGCGGCAAAATACATACCGCAGGAAAAGTAGGATTTAAATTTGGTCGAATAGAAATTAAAGCAAAACTGCCTAGTGGGATTGGCACATGGCCTGCGCTCTGGCTTCTTGGGGCAAATCTTTTAGATGGAGTGGCTTGGCCACATTGTGGCGAGATAGATATTTTAGAAAATACTGGTGCCTTCCCGTTTCAAGTTCAAGGGACTATCCACGGAGATGGATATTTTGGAGAAGAAGGTCTGACAAAAATAATTCAATCTTCGACTCCGCTTTCGGAGAACTTCCACAACTATGCAATTTCTTGGAATGAAGAATATATTGAGTGGTTCTTTGACGGTGAAAGTTACAACAAAATTACTAAATCCTCTGTCGAGGAGATGGGTAAGCCTTGGCCATTTAGCCAAGAGTTTTACTTAATTATGAATTTAGCAATCGGTGGTTGGTTTGCCGGTGATGTTGATCCAAAGCTAGAAAAAGCTAAACTTGAAGTTGAATCAATTAAATACTTTTCTATTGATGGCGTCGGGGAATTAATTCTTCACGAATAAGTGATCACTTCACCAAGCCCATTAATTTTTGAGAATCTAATCCAATCAAAGCTTAATCTCGCTTGATTTAGCCCACTTTCGATTGGCCCACCAAGGTTTCCGCCCATCGCCAAGTTCATAACTAAATAGAACTCGTGATCAAAGACCCAATCACGGTCTACTTTCTGTTGGCTTCCAAATAGCACTCCATCTACATACCAATCAATTTGATCTGGGAACCAATCGATCGCATAGGTGTGATACTCATCGGCGAAGCCATTTGGCATCTCTACCGTTGTTCCCCGCCCTCCATAACCCCCTGATAACAAACCATGCATATATCCATAGTTCAGGAAGGGGTCTTTGCCTACCAACTCGGTAACATCGATCTCACCACACCAGGGCCAACGACGTTCATCGATATCTGCACCTAACATCCAAAATGCACCCCATGTGCCCGCTCCGACAGGGCCCTTTATTCGCGCTTCAATTCGCCCGTATTTAAATGCAACTTTTCCTTTAGTGATGTACTTAGAACTTATCCATTCACAAGGAGTTTTGTAGTAACAGTTATATTCATTAGCACCGGTTGTGGTCGCATCAATATGAAGTTTTCCTTCAGAATCAGTTTTTGCAAGCGAGGAAATGTAATACTGGCGTTCTTTATTTCCCCAGCCAACTCCTGCAGCAGTTTTAGATCCATCACCATTTTCTGGCGCCCAGATCGAAGGATCTGGCGAAGATCCTGCACTGAGATTAAATTCGTCCTGCCACACCTGAACGTAATTTCGTTTAACAACCGGTATTTCAATTACATTCGAATTCGCGCTATTTTCTTTGAAACCTTTAAAAGTATATTTGGCACTTAAATACAATTCCAAACCTTGATCACCTGTTGCCGGAGCATAGGTTGCCGCTTTAGCGCCTGCTATATCGATTGATCCTTTGTACCATTGGTAAGTAACTTTCGAACTTTTAGGTGAAACCGATCCCTGCTCAATAATTTTGAGCATACCTGCTGGTTCTGTGAGAGAAACTTGCAGTTTGGCATTAACAATTACTTGTCCAATTTTAGCGACGACAGAAGTAGCAGTTTTCCCACCGGCAACTTCTTTAAATTGAATACTCTGCGCCTTCTGCTTAATCGATGCTTTAAAGGTTAATTTATTTGCACCAGCAACAGCTTTGCCGCTTACTAGCCATTGGTAAGTAGATTTGGCCGGCGCTGGCCACTTAGCAGGGGTAGCGATAAAACTAAGACCAGAGTTGTCGGCATAGTTAATTGCAGGGGGCGTTACCGGTTCATCTGAAATAGCTGGCGAGATCCCTAATGAGAGCGCCAGCGCAGCGAGAGCTAACGCTAGAAGACTCCTTAGGGATTTCGCAAACATTTCTACCTCTTTATTTTATGACTACTTTAGATGTATAACTCTTTCCATCAATTTTGACTGTAACAGTCTTTGCTCCTGCCGTAACTTGAACAGGTACAACTTGCATAGCCGAGCTAATTTTGACCGTTGAATTTTTTGCTCCGCTGACCTGCACTGTGGCTGATTTGCCAATTGCCCCTGCTATTGCAACTGCAAGTGTGAACTGCTTACCTGTTTTAGTAACGGAGGTTGAAACCCCGCGGTAGTAGTGAAACTCTACGCCTTCTGCAACAGAAGGAGTTGTTCCCTCAATCGTTGGAGCAAGTGATGCAAACGCTGAACTTGAAGCTGGCATCGCTGCTGTTGCTGAAGTCGGCGCTGCATTTGGTTTTGTATCGCTATTTTTCAAGTTAAACGCTGCATAACCAAAAGCATCCGTAGTAGCAGTAAGAGTGGACTTTCCACCATTTACCTTCAGCGTCACAACTTTATTTGGAACTGCAGTTTTACCGTCATCACCGATCACCTTGTAAACAACCACTAAATCTCCACCAATTGGGGCATATGCCTGCTTTAGGTTCTTTGCGGTGTTTACGACCGAATTACTTTGATCAAGTCTTGGTGTGATTAGCGTGATTGAAGGGCTTGCAGCTGGCACAACTATTGGTGTTTTCGGTACAAAATAGTGAAATTCGCTGATAACTGAATGGTCAGCAGGTTCGCTATTTACTTCAGGCAGCATTTGTGAATGCAATCTATCCAATTTATCTTCACTGTAGATTGGAGCAGATGTATAAGAATCTGGTTGAGGCTCGCCAAGTGATACATCATCAAGGCTTTTAACTGCAAAAGTAACATTGCCAAATGCATCGGTGCGATGGATAACATTGGCTTGGTCAAATGGTGGGCGGTCAATTCCCTTTGTCTTTATCCCATCCACTTCAACAACTGACTGCGCTTCGCTGTAACCCTTGTTTATGCGAAGGTTGACTGGGGTAGAAGCTAAAGGGTTACCAAATTTATCTTTTACGTTATAGGTCAAGTTAATTGTTGAACCAACTGGAGCAAAAGAGATTTGAAATATTAAGCCTTTACCAAACCATCCCTTAGCAACCCAGCCATCGGCCATCTGTTGATTCGTCCGTGCATCAAAGGTATTTGACGCATCTAAAAATGGAGACTGCAGAGTAATTACCGCATCTCTAGGCCCGCCGGTCGCCGCAGTCGCTGAATTAAGCGCAAGCGGTGAAGTGATAATTGCTATTGCAAGAGCAATCCCAAGATTTGTGCGGAACTTAGACATTGTGATGCCTTTCTTTCGAGAAGTAGTGATGGGGTAATTCATTAGCCTTTTACTGCTCCATCCATTACGCCGCTTACTAAGCGACGGCCGACGAAGATGAAGAGAATTAGTAGAGGTACGGTGGCCAAGAAGGCTCCACCCATTTGAAGGGCATAATCCAAACCATAGAGCGGTTTCAACTGCGTTAGGGCAACTTGCAGTGTGAATTTCTCTGGTGACTGTAAAACAATGGTTGGCCATAAATAATCATTCCATGCAGCCAAGAAAGCGAATAGCCCGAGCACAAATGAACTCTGGCGAATGCTTGGTAGGACTATATTCCAGAAGACGCGCGGAACAGATGCCCCATCAATGCTGGCAGCTTCCAAAATTTCATTTGGGATCTGCGCATCGATAATTTGTCGCATCCAAAATACACCGAAGGCCGTGACTAAGGCTGGAACAATTAGCGCATATAACGTATTCACCAAATGTAGTTTTCCGGCCATGATAAATAGGGGAACTATTCCTAATTGGCTGGGCAGCATCATTGTTGCAACTACAAATAGAACTGCGAATCGACGTCCTTTGAAATCCAGCTTTGCAAAAGCAAAACCTGCAATCGCTGAGAAAATAACTTGTGCGACCGCGATGGCAATTCCAACAACGAAAGTATTGGTAAAGGCTTTCACAAAATACACACCTTCAGCGGTGAGCACTTTATGAGCAACCTCAAAGAAGCGGGGACCTGGAATTAAAGATGGAGGAGTCTTAGAAATCTCAGCATTTGTATTTGAGGAAACTACGAACATCCAGTAAAAAGGGAAAATGGATAAGAAAGTGACAATACCAAGAAATACATAGTGCAGTTTTGGAGTTTTCTGCCACTTCGGTATTTGCCGGTTCATGAGGTTCCCTCACCAGAGATTTTGCGCGTGATAAAGAAATTGATGGCAGAGATAATCAGAACGATAAAGGTAATCGCGATACCAATAGCTGCTGCATATCCATACTTATTATTTAGGAATGCTTGGTTATAGAGGAATAGCGTCAGCGTTAAGAATTGTTTACTGGAACCTCCATCGGCAGCGAGTTGTTGAGGTTCAGCAAATACTTGAAGTCCACCAATAGTTCCGACAATGAGCACGAATGTAATCGTGTTTTTAAGAGATGGCAGGGTCACATAAATAAACTGCTGCCACTTTGTGGCTCCATCGCAAGAGGCTGACTCGTATAGCTCATCAGGTATCGCTAACATCGATGCCAAGAAGATCAAGGTGTTATATCCAACCCAGCGCCAGGTAATCATGGTCGCGATTTGTATATGGCTAGGGATCACTCCCTCAAGAAAATCAATGTTATCTACCCCTGGAATTAGCCCTAAGAGCCCATTGATAATTCCGTATTCACGCCCAAAGAGTTGTTGAAAAACGATAGTGATCGCAATAACTGAAGTGATATTCGGGACAAGAAATATCGTTCTCCAAAATGACTTTCCCTTTAGCCTTCTACTTCGCAAGATCGCGGCTAGGCCAATTGCCATAATTATTTGCGGAAAGGTTGAGAGCGCCCAAATACTAAAGGTATTTCTTATGGCGAGCCAAAAATCCGAATCTTGTAATAGAAAAATGAAGTTATTAAGTCCGTTAAATTCAGATTCCCCAAGCGGATCCCATTTAAAAAATGCGATGTAAACAGAGTAAACAACAGGTGCGACACCAAAGACAAAGAAAATTAGAAAAAATGGTGCGATTGCCGCGTAACCCCATTTACCGTTAAGGGAAGGAACTCCCGGGATGGGCTTACGTTGCTGTTTTTTCCAAGGAGTAAGCGGCGCTTTTCGGCGCCCCTTACCGGCCTTTATCGCAGACATTTTAAGTGCTCTTTAGTTCTTAAGGAGTTTGTCTATATCTGAAATAACATTTGCATAGGATTTTTGTGAAGTCTCTTTTTTACTGGCGACTCGTCCGAGGCCTGCACCAAATTTTTGGTCGATAGTGCGTTGCAATTCGCCCTCAAATATTGGAGATAACTTGAGAACACCTTTTGCAAAGATCTGACCTACTGGAGCATTGCTGAAGAACGGATCTTTATAATCAAGAAGCGCGGCGTCGTCGTATAGGACTGATGTTGATGGGAATAGTCCATAAGTTTTAAATACTTTGAGTTGCTGTTCTGGAGCTAAATACCAATTCAAAAAGTCATAAGCGGCTTGCTTATTCTTTGAGTAGCTTGGAATCGCAAGTTCTGTGCCACCTTGGTTTCCACCACCAACAGGCAAATCTGCAACATCCCATTTACCTTTGGTATCCGGCGCTTGTTGCTTAATGTAATCAAGCATCCAGGCCGGTGCCAAAATAGTGGCCATTGCGCCCTTGCTCATACCGATATTCCAGTCGGTTGAAAATTGACCAAGGCGAGCACCGATTCCTGCATTAAGTGCATTAACGGTTGTATCCCACGCCTTTTTAATTTGTGGGTTGGTCTTGTATACCAATTTTCCACCATCGGTTCCATCTGGTTGGTAGTACTTAGAAGTTCCTTGGTTCATAACTGCCGCGTAAATTGAACCGGCATCGTCAATAAAACTCTTACCTGATTTCTTCTCAGCAGGTGTCAATTTTGCAACATAACCTTTTCCAACTGCGATGAATTTTTCCCAAGTTGGCCATAACTTTCCAACCGCTACGCGATCGGTAGGCAAACCAGCTTTCTTAAAGAGGTCTGTGCGATATGCAACTTGCAACCCACCGACATCTGTTGGAATTCCAATTACGCTGTCATTAAAAGCAACGCCTTGTTCCCAGCGCCATGGAAGATAATTCTTTTTAATATCATTTGCCGATAGCCCTTCAGCTATTCCGGCAGCAACGTTGGTATCAGAGGTTTTCATTTGGCGAAGGTCTTGGAAACAAGCCGGACGGTTACCAGTTCGCCAGTAACCTGAGTAAGGAACTTCAAAGGCGATGATGTCTGCGGGTCCAGATTTTGTCTGGCAAGAGAGTGTCGTTTTTTGGTGGAGCGGATCGACATCGTTCTTAATTGGATTAATTTTAATTTCAGGATGAAGTTTTTGATATTCGCGCTGTAGCCCTGGCTGAATAACTTGGCCGAATGTCCAAATTGTTAGGTTGATCGTCTCAACTGCCTTAGCAGGTGTGGTCAAAAGACCTGTAGTTAGAGAAACACCCAAAAGCGCAGTGAGGAGAACTTTTGATTTAACTAATTTGTTCATTTGTCGAGCCTTCCAGTTATTGAGCGATTATCTAAACGGTCTAGCGAAAAATCTAGCAAATTACGAAGAGCAAATATTTCCATGAAAGCGGTTTCAGAGTACTATATAAGCACCCTTTGGAAAGACCCAAAGAGCGATTTTTAGTTAAAGTTTGGTAACGATTGGAGCGATCAATGGTCGGCAAGTCAGGTGCCCGGCGCTATTTAAGCCTCGCCTTATCCTGCGCGCTCACTTTAGGTCTAGCCGTAAACCCTGCTGCCGAAGCTGCCAGCAAGACCAATCTGAAACTTCTTTGGTCTGAAGAATTTAATTCGAAAAAAGGGACAAAGCCTTCCTCCAAAAATTGGGCTCACGATATTGGGGGTGGAGGCTGGGGAAATTCTGAGCGCCAGTACTACACCGATAAGGCTTCTAATATCTCAACCGATGGTGATGGCAAATTAGTTTTTACAGCTAGAAGAATTTCGACTTCATCATTGGAGCAGGTAGGTACCGAACCTGGTACTGAAGAAATTCTAAATCGCTGCTGGGAATGCCAATTTACTAGTGCACGAATAAAAACGGCTAAAAAGTTAAGTTTTAAATATGGTCGCGTCGAGGCGCGCATGAAAATGCCTAAAGGTATTGGAACCTGGCCGGCATTTTGGATGTTAGGTGGAGATCTACTTGAAGGATTACGTTGGCCTGACTGTGGAGAGATTGACATTATGGAATTCCGTGGCGATATTTACGATCGCTCAACTTCGGCGCTACATGGCCCGAATACTCCACCAGGATCTGGACTTGGAGCAGCATTTTTAAATTACACGCCACTATCTGATGAATATCACACATATGCAATCGACTGGAGAAAGAACGCTATAGATTTCATCGTTGATGGTCGCGTGACCGGAACTTATTCCTCAGCGGACACAGGCGCTCGTGGATGGGTCTTTAACCAAGAGTTCTTCATTATCTTGAATTTAGCGGTGGGTGGAACGTATGCTGGGGAAGAAATTGATCCAGAAATGAATCTGGCAGAGTTTAAAGTTGATTACGTAAGGTATTACTCGGTAAATGGTGTTGGAAAATTAACTAGAAAATAGGCAACGAAAGGAATAGCAATGAATAAATACAGTGGAGTCAATAGGTTCAAAATTGGAGCACTCGCCTTCTTAATAGCGGCGACTTCTCTGGTCGTTATTCCAAGTTCAGTTGCAGCCGATGCCGCCACGGTAAAGCTGATTTCTCCTGCAATATCAAGTAGCAACAGCATTGATCGCACCGGCAATGATTTACAGATTCCTGTTCAACCGTGGTATCGCGAAGGTTCTAAATCTCTCGTTATCACCTCACCTGAGGGTAAAGAGTTAGTTCTTAAATTCTTGGTCACCAAGGATGGTTCCACTCCTTGGGCGGGGAAAGAATTAATTCTCTATGTTGGCGCTCCTTACAGTGGATCTAACGGAACTTGGGATGCTAACGGAGCCGAAATTGGACCACAGGCAGGAACTTGGTCAGATAAAGCTGCTGGCCAAGTAAGTGCAACCACCGGTGCTGATGGAGTGGCAACATTTACCTTTAAGAATAAAAATTCTGGTGTTAAATACAAGGCATCAGATGTTCTTTCTGGCTCTTTCCAATTCAGCGATAACACTAATCGTCGTTACACCCAATTTAAGCCAACAATTTCCGGACTAAATGATTACAACGATCCATATTTAATTAAAGACATTATCAACGTAGAACTTGTTCAAGATGCTGCGACTGTTACCCCTGCACCATCAACTTCGACTTCTGCTACCCCAACACCTACCCCAACACCTACAGCCCCTAAATCGTTTCCATCTATGCGACTAATTTCTCCATCTTTTGGACCATCAAACAGTGTTGATACAACGGGTGATATTGCACAATATTATTCTGCAAAAACTCGTGCCTATTACACATACGTAGCAGCCGGTTCAACCATGACTTTGACATACAAAGTTACAAGTGATGGAACAACACCGCTGGCAAATACCGAAGTCACATTGGAAGCTAACTCGCAATACAGCGGCTCGAAGGCAAACTGGTCCTCAGGCGCTATTACAATCGGTGCCTCTTCCGATACAGCACCAGGTGCAAAATTGAAGGCAACGACTAATGCTGCTGGTGAAGTTACCTTCGTAATCAAGAACACAGATACAAAAGGAGCGGAAGCAAAACCAATGACAGAAAATGCTCTTGCGCCAAAAGAAGGTCGCTTATTTGGAACATTTAAGCCAGTAATTACGGGCTATGGCGACAGAGAAGCTGACGTCGATCTCGCGACCTTTGATGTATTTGCCACAGCAAAGGCCACAGCAAAGGCGACATCAATTACCTGCGTAAAAGGAAAGACAACTAAGAAGGTCACAGCGGTAAATCCAAAGTGTCCTGCAGGTTACAAGAAAAAGTAATAACTACTTAGAAATAGAACTCCCGGTGACTTGTTAGCCGGGAGTTTTATTTTGTAGTGACTTCTCCAAAACCATTTAATTGGTAGCTGCGCACCCAATCAATCGACATTGTCGATGACTGTAAGTTTGCAGAAGAGCCGCTGAAGCCTTCGCTAATTGCGTTATTTAAGATGATAAAGAACTTTTTATCAAAGCTCCAGAAGCCAGGTAGCGCTTCAAAGTCTTTGCGTGAAATTTTATATACTAATTTGCTATCCGCGTAGTAAGAAATTGAATCTGGCAACCACGCTAGTGCGTAGAGATGATAGTCCTGGCTAACATCAGAGCCAAGATCAAGTTTTCCAACTTCATATTTAGCATTCTTGCAACAAGTATTTGGTGCTGAGTAAGTCGAATAATTTATCGCAGCAGTGGTCTCATTCGGCACGTTACTGTGAATTTCAGTTATATCCATCTCACCAGTAGTCGGCCAACCAACTTGATTTATATTATCCCCAAGCATCCAAACTGCTGGGTGGTTTCCACTTCCGGATGGCATTTTTATGCGAGCTTCAATGAAACCATATAGAAAACTAACTTTGTCATGGGTATCAAAGCGTCCGCTGACAAATTTGCAACCAAAATCGCCTAAACATGGTCCAGCATCTGCAGGAAGTGCTCCTTGCAGTCGTGTTGTTGTGATTACCGCTGCGCCGTCTTTGCTGCCATCAAGTGAGATCGCAGATGGCGCATACCACTGGGATTCAACGCCAAAACATGCGCCGCCTCCAAATGAAACTGGAACGCGGTGGCAATTTCTAGCGCTCCAGTGTTTGGAGTTTATGGGTTCACTTGAAGTGCCAAGAAAATCCTCGCTCCAAAGTAGATTGCCGATTTGCAGGCCAGTTACAGATGGTTTTTGTGCAGCCAATATCGCAGCTTTTTCTGCTGCAACTTTGGCTTCTGCAGCCGCCTTAGCTTCTGCAGCTGCTTTTTCCGCTGCCTCTTTTTCGGCCGCCGCCTTAGCTTCTGCAGCTGCTTTTTCAGCAGCTGCTTTCGCTTCAATTTCTGCCCAAGATAGAACTGGTTGAACTGGCTGGACAACTTTTTTGATCTGTAGAGTCCAAAGTAATTTTTTTCCAACTAACTTACATAGGTACTTCTCGCTTGCGAAAGTGGTTGTCGCTGACTTCTTCTTACATATTTGGCCTGCTGGAGATTTTGTCGCAGCGAGCACTGGTGTGAATTGCAATAAAGATATCGCCAGGACAAATACCAAACTTCTCTTCTTAGAAATTAACACTCGCGCTCCCAGTTCAGCTATTTTGAGTAACCCTGAACTATATCAGCGCACATCGCACGAAAGGCTGCGGTGTGAGCATCAACATCAGCTGCCGTTGTTGCAGGTGACATCAGCGCCATATTGTGAAAGGGGGTTAATAGAAAGCCATCATTTAGTAGTCGCAAATGAATATATTGCTCAAGTTCGAAGTCCCCAGATTCAGCGGCTTCGCGGCCGGTGCGTGGCGCCTTACCTTTGAATATGTATTCACCGCGCGCACCTAAACGGTTGCAATGCCAATCTAAATCAAATTCGGCAATGGCCGCATCAACGCCATCGCTCCACCGATCCCCGAGTGCGATCATCTCTTTAAACGCCTCTGCTGTTAAAACTTCACTTAACGTTGCCCGCATCGCAGCAAGTGATAACGCATTACCCGCCAAAGTGCTGCCGATTCCGCCGGTATCGATGATTTCAAGTTCTACAAGTTTTTTAATTGAGTTAGCAACATCCTCGGTCATGCCAAATGTGCCAACTGGAATGCCGCCCGCAATTGCTTTGCCAATAGTTAAGAAGTCAGGTTTTAGGCCAAGATCTTGCGTCATTCCGCCCGGGCCAACTGAAATTGTGTGCGTCTCATCAATAATTAATAGCGCGCCATACTTCTTGGCAAGTGATTGAACTACCGCTAAATAGCCATCTTCAGGCAGAACGATTCCAACATTAGTCATCGCAGGTTCCATCAAAATTGCAGAAACATCGCCATGGGCAAGTGCCGCTTCCATTCCGACCAAGTCGTTAAATTCCACAACGCGCGTTGTGACAGCTAAATCAACTGGTGCACCAAGATTGCCTTCGCGCTTAATTGTATTTCCAGCACCATCTAGCGTTGCAAATGTTTCATCAACGCTGCCGTGATAGCAACGGTCAATCACAATTATTTTGCTGCGCCCAGTTATCAGACGGCAGTAGCGAATTACATGGCGATTGGCATCTGTTGCAGTAACTGTAAATTGCCACTTTGGCAGACCAAAACGCGCTGCCAATTCTTTTGAAACGATCGCAGCATCCAGAGTTGGCAACATCGATGTTATTCCGATATCTGCTTGGCGCTTAATTGCAGCAACAGTTGCATCAGGTGAGTGACCAGTCATTGAACCGGTATCTCCTAAACAAAAATCAATATATGTATTGCCATCAATATCGGTAAACCTCGCACCTTTTGCCTCTTTAACGAAAACCGGATGCGCACCTGGCCACTTAGCCATCCAAGACATCGGCACGCCTTCATGCATAACCTTTTGCGAATCAGCAAATGCTTCCGAACTCTTCTTGTGGTTTGCTAAGAAGCGTGCTTCTTCAACTTTGCGAAGTTCGGCCAGATGTATGCGATCGATTTGTGTAGACATGCCTTAATCCTAGTTTCTCTAAATTAGGCTTCAGAGAATACGAATAAGGCTTCTATGTAATGCTCGCCACTTATGCCTAAGTTCTGCGCATCAGGGGGAGCCGTCTGCGGTTCAATACAGACGCCATCAGAATCTTCGTTATAGACAACCCACCATGGCGCATCAGATTCAACATCAATGCGAGCGGCATCTTCCCAAATTACTGCTGGAACTCCTTGAATTTCTGTAAAAGCATCATCCCAAGTGCCGCTAGATGGTGGAACAAATTCACCGGTCGGCATTCCTTCATCATCACGCTTTAACATCTTTGCAGCCTTGAATTCAATTTCGGCGCTGCCTCCACGATCTAGATCACGTGCAAACCACGGATGCATTCCAAACCATGCTGGCAATGTGCAATCACCTGCATCGTATTCCAGCGACCACCGCACAGCATCATCTAAAACTTCGATCGTCTGCTCAAATGTTGCGCCACCATATGGTTTTGGCAAGTGCAGCATCGAACGACCGGGACCAATTTCTTGCCAGGAAGATGTAAAACCAAAACCATGAATTGCATGTGGGGGAGTTATATTTGTTGGTAACTGAATTTCTTCACCATCGCCGCCACGCATAATTCCATCACGAATTCGCCCAGCCCACGGCCCCATCGCATACCAACCGTAATCCAGCGGCCCACCACGATATGGAACTGTGAATTGCAAGTCACGCCAAGTGATCGATGAAATACGTGCACCATTATCTAAATCAATTGCGATCTGAAATTCGGCATCATCTATATATTGCATTGGGGCTCCAATTAAATCTTCGATAGTTCGTGCTTATAGGGAGGTTGTGCCCCCGCACGAGAACAGGTGATCGCAGCAGCTTTAGCTGCGCGCGTAAGTATTTTCTTTAAGCCTTCACCTTGCAAGGATAAAATTCCATCTTGAATCATCGCTTCCACGACAATTGCGCCAACTGTGTCACCGGCTCCAACCGTGTCAGCTAAATCAATTTTCACACCGTGGGCTTCTTCAACGCCGCCTTCGGTATAACCGATTGATCCGTTCACACCGCGTGTAACAACAACTAGAGCGGCGCCATCTGATACCCAACGCTTAGCAATTTCTTCAAATGGCTGATCAGGAAATAACCAAGTTAAATCATCATCACTGACCTTGATAACACTAGAAATCGCTACCCACTTTTCAACCGCTGCTTGATACCTATCGCGATCACTCATCACAGATGGGCGAATATTAGGATCAAAGACAATAGGTGCGAATTCAGCCACCTGCAGCGCCCAGTCATAGAGCACGGATGCACCAGGCTCAACAATGGTTACTAGGGTTCCAATATGCAGCACATTTGGCTTGTGCACAGAAGGATCTGGCAACCAATTTAAATCAAAATCAAAAGTAGCTGTGCCATCTATTTTAAATTCATAACTGGCTTTACGGTCCTCACCCAGTGTGACAATTGCCAAACAAGTTGGTTTATCACTCGTTAACACCAGATCTAATTTAACTTCATCGGCCAATAACTCAGCACGTGCTGCAACACCATAGGCATCGGTTGAAATTCCATCGATAAAGTGAACATCGTGTCCGAGTCGCGCCAAAGCCTTTGCAGTATTTGCGGGGCCTCCACCGACAACAGCTCTACGCTCAGGTGTTCCCGGCAACAAATCAATTAGAACTTCTCCACAAACCCAGATGCTCATAAAGTCTCCTTTGCCACGGGGCTATCTTGCCCTAGAACTATTACTGACTTTGCACCGATAGACTTTCCCCTATGCGCGTTTTCATCACCGGTGGAGCTGGCTTTATCGGTTCTCACCTCTGTGATGCACTCCTTACCCAGGGCCACCAAGTTTCAATCCTCGACAATATGTCCACCGGATCTGCAGCCAACATCGCCCACATCAAAGATCAAATCGAAATTCACCAAGGCGATATCCGCGATGTGGCCCTGGTTGAAAAACTCATGGCCCCTGCCGACCTTATTCTTCATATGGCCGCAGCCCTTGGCGTTAACACGATCTTAGAGAACCCCATCGAATCTGTCTCAACTAACTTCACCGGTTCAGAAGTTGTACTAACCGCGGCAACCAAACTAAATAAGCGCATCATTATCGCAAGCACGTCCGAGATTTATGGCAAGAACCCAAAACAACCACTTTCTGAAACCGATGACCGCGTAGTTGGAACACCACAGAAAATCCGCTGGACTTACTCAGATGCCAAGGCACTTGAAGAAGCGATCGCCCACGCACTCTTTCTAACCAAGCAACTTAAAGTCACCACTGTGCGCCTCTTTAACACCGTCGGCCCGCGTCAATCCGGTCGTTACGGAATGGTCGTTCCTCGCTTTATTGAATCAGCGCTCAAGAACGAACCAATCACCATTTACGGCGATGGCACCCAATCTCGCGTCTTCTGCCACGTGCAAGATGCTGTTAACGCAATCTTGACCCTAGCGACAACAGATTCTGCAATCGGTGAGGTTTACAACATCGGTGGCAGTGGTGAGACCACCATTAAAGAACTTGCCGACAAGATAATTGATCGCACCAAATCAACTTCAACAATCACTTTCACTCCATATGACGATGCCTACCCAGCTGGCTATGAAGATATGCAACGCCGTGTGCCAGATACAACCAAGATTAAGAAGAGCATCAGATGGGCGCCAGTGAATACTTTAGATAACATCATCGATGATGTTGCAAGAGAGATGAAGAAGTAAAGCTAAAGCCCTTTAGCTCCTGGCAATTTCCCGGTCGTATCAAATACGTATGGCGCACTAGCAAGTAAAGCCTTCTTGTCAACCACATCATGCAGGGTCACAACTATCGCAATCTCCGCGCCCCCCAAAGCACTTGAACTCTGCCCATGCCAATTGCCTACAACGTCATCGTGCCAATTCACGTCTGCGCCAATTCGTTTTAGCTCTTCAATAACTAACTCTGCTGGGCTTTCCCGAGTATCAACCACATTTGGCTTATATGAAATACCAATTACTTGAACTTTCTTGCCCTTTAAAGATCCACCGTTATCTGCAACCACTCTTGAAACCACATACTTCGGCATCTCTAAATTAACTTCATTAGCCCGTTCAATAAACGTGGCAGGAACTCCTAAACCTTCTGCAACATGCGCCAAATAGGAAGGATCAACCGGAATGCAATGCCCACCGACTCCCGCGCTGGGGCTAAATTTCATAAATCCATAGGGCTTCGTATTAGCAGCCTCTAGAGCTTCATGAACTGAAATTCCTAAGGCATGTGAAATCTGAGCAAACTCATTTACCAAAGCAATATTTACTTGGCGGAATGTGTTCTCAAATAACTTAGCAGCCTCTGCAACTTCAGGTGATGAAACCTCAACCAAATTGTCACAAAAAGTAGAATAGAACTCGCGAGTTCTCTTCGATGCCGAAGGAGTTAAGCCGGCATATAACCGCGGCGTATTTTTCTGATCCCAATCAACGCGACCCGGATCAACTCTTTCTGGCGAGATCGCATACTCGTGCTCGATCGCACCTGCAGATAATTTCTCAATTAGCGGCTTAATAAAATTACGGATTGTCCCTGGGAAAGAAGTTGATTCGTTAATTATGAGCACTGGGTGCTTAATGTTTTCAGCAATTGCCTTGCAGGCAGATTCAATAAAAGTTAAGTCCGGTTTGCGGTTTTTATCAAGCGGGGTTGGAACGGCAATTACAACAATTTCCGCATCTGCGATATCCACACCATTAGTTGTTGCTCGATAATTACCTGAGGCGATAGCGGCCCCCAACACACTGCTTTCCACGCCTTCGATATGTGAAATACCTTGATTTAACTGATCAACGACTTTTTGATTGTTATCTAAACCAACTACTTGATAACTTTTAGAAGCAAAAGCTGCAATAGTCAACCCGACATAGCCTTGGCCGATAATCGCTACTTTAGTCATTACGGTAAAAGTTTGATCTCGGGGTTTAAGGGATCTAAGCGAATAAGTTGAGCTTTTGCTTTAATTCTCTCTTCAGGGGTTGTTAGCGATAAAGAGTAAAGCGTGCGCCATGCATCAAAGCTTTCAGGGTTGTATTCAACGTTATAGCGCGCATATTTCACGGCCTGATCATAGAGTTTGCTTTGTTCTAAGGACAACACAATCGTGCTATTTCGATTGGAATCGTAAGGCATTAAATACGAGGGCTGTAATACTTTTTCAATATCAGGAAGACTTCCCGCATTAGCAGCTGCCTTCCACTTTAAATCAGCGTTAAGCGGAGGTATCGCAAGCAATAGACCCAGTAGCCCTGCCTGAACGGCCACAAGTTGTGGAGAGAAGAAAAATTGCAAACTATTTTGTTTAGACTTTCTTTTTGACTTATTTTTAGAATTTTCAATGGGTGCAGTGGCATTTTCTCGCGTTGAAATTTCATAGGCAATAAGACATCCACCCAGAATCCATCCGCATATGGCAAGTCCTACCTGATTTATGCTGATAATTGATTGAACTTGGTAACAGACCCAACCGATAGTAAGTGATACAAAAGTTACATCAAATTTACGTTGCCGAAGAGTGACTTTAAAAATTGCGATGATAGAAAGAAGGAGAAGGAAAACATAACTCAAGAGAAGGGGCCATCCACCATAAGCAAATAGATCCATCAAGACGTTGTGAGCAGCATTTGTTACGGTATTTGGACCAGGAACAATTAGCGCGTTCGAGTCGCGCATGCGCCGATACCAATCACCATAGGCATCCATTCCGACGCCAGTAAATGGGAAGTTTTGACCCATATTCCAACCTGCTTGCCAATATTCTCCGCGAAGTGACACAGATGTCTTATAAACAATTTTGGCAAGTGGTCCGATTTGAAGCGCTCCCATTAGCGCAACAAACCCGAAAAAGGCTACTAAGGCCGTGTAAAACAAGGTAACGACGTTAGATTTGAACTTGTCTCTTATTAAGTAAAATCCAAGAATTGAGAGACCACCCATGGTTACGACAACGCCTTGCACGGCATGGGATTCCTTAACTTCTACCAAAGCGATCAAAATGATGATAACTCCGGATGCTCTGTAAATTTTACTTAATCCAGGCCTAAATAGCGTCGTTGCTAATACAGAAATAAAGATCCCAAGGAAGGAACCAATAAAATTCGGATTTCCAAAGGTGCCAAGAATATTTTTATACGGGTTATTCCATCCTACGAAATCACCAAATAAGACAACCCAAAGACAATAAATAACATTGACCATTCCAGCTAGGAGTAGCGCGTAAATAATCCTTGTAAAATTCTTCTCTTGACGAAGATATAAAGCGGCAAAGAAGATAAGTGTGAGAGACAGGTAGGTTAGAAAGCCAGTATTTCGTCCATAAGTACCATAAATATTCTGAGCTAGAGGGGATTCACTATTTAAGACTGCCGACAGCGCAAAGAGTTGAAAAAATATTCCGGCAAATAGAGCAGTTCGCGCATCAGCCCAGAGTCTTCCCATCCCCTGAAATAGCACTACTCCTGCTGCAGCAAAAGCGAAGAAGGCCAGAGAGGTCTGTTTTGTAACATTGACCGGGTCAGAAACTTGAGAAACCAAAACAAATATGACTGTAAAGAAAACTCCAACTGCAATCAGTTGGGAAACAAATTTTTCTTTATTAGCTTCTAGCATTGTTTAAGCATACTAAAAGTGGCTTATAAAGGCCGACACCCGGCTCCCTCCGTAGAGGGAACCGGGTGTCGGTTCTAGATCTTTAAAAGATCGAGGCTAATTAAGCCTTGACCTTCTTCTGGATCTTGATTACTAGGTTGGTCAATGAAGTGATCTGGGCACGAAGTGCTGCGATCAATGTAGTGACCTGTGCTGATAGCTCAGCAACTGCATCTACGGCCTCTTGTGCCATAGATGTTGCTGCCTCTGCTGCCTCTGCTGCAGAAAGTGCTGCATCAGTAGCATCATTTGCTGCTGCTGTTGCCTCTTCTGCTGCAGCTGAAGCTGCATCTGCTGCCGCATTTGTCACTGTAACTGTTACTGACATTGCTGGTTTAGGAGCAGTTGCAGTAACTACGTGATCAGTTGCAGTTCCTTCAGTACCTGTGATCAAAAGTGTTCCGGTACCAACTGGTGCATAGAAGGTGTATGAGGCTTTTCCATCTTTGACTGTAACTGAGTCATTCGCTGGAAGTGTTGAGCCCTGTACTGCAAGGTTTGTTGTCAAACCTGTTGAGCTTAGGAGTGAATATGTTCCGTTCGCTAGTGGCTGACCTGTAGCGGTTGTAGCTGTCAGTGTGACAGTTACCTTCTCGCCTGGTCCGTAAGAAGCTGCATCTGTTGTTAGTACAACAGTCTTTGCAGTCTTTTCTGTGATATTTACATCAACAGTCTTGGTGATTTTCGCATCGGTGCATGCAGATGTATCACATACCTTGATGCTGGTCTTTCCGACCTTTACACCAGTTACGTAAAGTATTCCGGCTGCGCCGCTTGTGACTGTTGCAATTGTTGTATCAGCAGATACACCATAGACAGTTGGAGCAGCTGTTGCTGCACCATCAACATCTGCACCTGTTACGGTGATTGTTGCTGAATCTGAAGCGCCTACGCCAATTGCACTCTTAGAAACTACTGCTGTTGGGTATGAAGCAACTGCGCCAACGAAGTTAATCGTCTTTGTAGCTAGCGTCACTCCGTTAGCAGAGATCGTAAGAGTTGCTGCGCCATTCTTGCCTGAATAGGCAATACCGAATGAACGCTGTAGGTAACTTGCAGTTCCATCAGATGTTAGCTCTGTGTAGCTAGCACCCTTAACTGATCCACCGTAAGTTACAAAACCAACAGGTGACATCGTTGCAGTTACTAGAACGCCAGGAGCGTTGAAGTAGAAAGCAGATGCTGGACATGTGCTGTAGTCAGATGCTGTACAGCTTCCGCCTGGTGTGTGCTGTGTAGCAGCCTTCCAAGTTGATGTTGTAACTGAATCAGTATTTGCAACGATTACTGCAACGTTTGCAACTTCTGTTCCAATTGACATACCACTTGTTGAAGCAGTTACAGAGCTAACATTTGATGCAGAAGCATCCTGTGTAACAATGTGACCGGCTAGTTCTGTCACGTTCTGTGCTGCAGTGTGACCTACAGTAGATGAGTCAGAAGGAACCTTGGCATATCCGTTGGCATCCTTCAGTGCAGCATCTGCCACGTTGCCCTTTGATGCATCCAAACCAGTTGCTTGCAAGTAAACACGTGAACCAGTTGCTGTTGGTGCAGCAGGTGCTGCAACAGTAACTGTCCAGTCTTTAGCAAGTGCTAGTACTGGGTTACCAGTGCCGTTTGTTGGTGTAATACGGATTACGTATTCACCAGAAACAACAGCTGTCAATGACAACTTGAAGTGTGCAGTCACTGCAGTGCTTGCTGCGACTGAACCTGTTGCTGCAACTAAACCTGATGCTGACTTGTTTGGTGATCCAGCATCTACATATGTTGCATCAGAGAATGTTGCGAAACTTGGCAGAGCCGAGTTTCCATCTGGGTACTTAACAAAAGTTGCAGTCGCTGTGACTGTATCTGATGTCGCTGTTGAGAGATACTTCTGTGTTACTACCACTGAAGTTGCAACGCCGATTGTTGCCGTTGATGTAGCACTTGCCAGGGTAAGTGAATCACCCATCGGTGCTGCGCTTGAAGGTGCTGACGCAAGAACGCCAAGACCCAAAGCTGCAACTGCAACAAGCGCGGTGCGCTTGAAAGCTGTCTTTGTAGACATTTGTTTCCTTTCGATAGTCGACC